>JAEEGG010009912.1_pt1 | contig 21210 bp, 17 predicted proteins | sample 9134161 | NCBI WGS metagenome assembly JAEEGG01 (sample SAMN16246543, study PRJNA631951) | gut metagenome | biome: gut microbiome; feature: rumen; material: CR-attached | host: Bos | place: Iran: Karaj | collected 2018-10
CCCTTGAAATAGTTACTTCAAAGGCTGAGCAGCAGATTCTCGATTTAAACTCAAAGCATTTCGCCATGCTTCGTGCAATCGCAAAGCTTCCGGATTTTCAAAATTCAGAAGTTTCTCCACGCCAGAAAAATCAGGTTATTACAAACTTAAAGGATATTGATCCTACTGTTTATGTAAGTATTGCTTTCTATGACAACGAAGGCTTCTTCTTTAACGAAGATTACCAGACACGAATGGACTTTAGTGATCAGGAATATGTAAAGCAGGCTCTTAAAGGAAATGAATTTATTTCTGAACCAATTATTTTCAGAATGGAAGATCTTGCCGACCGTGCAGAAAGTGGTGAAAAGATTCAGCAGGAATCAGAAGCAACTGTTCTTATGTTTTACTCAGAGCCTGTATATAATACAAAAAATGAAATTGATGGTGCTCTTGTAGCAATTATAAACGGTGCCTGCTTTAAAGACATTGTTCGCGGAATTGATATGGGCGATGGTCATCATCCTGCAATTGTAGCCAGAAATACTGCTCAGGTATTTGGTTATGCAAAAAATGAAAATGAATCTTATGTAAATCTAAATGAATTATTTGAAGATGAAACTTTTGCAGGACATAAGGCAGAGCTTCTTGCCGGTAAAACAAGCAGTACAAATATTATTTATCCGGGAACAAATAAAAAGACTATTTTAAGTTATATTCCTGTTCAGGGAACAACATGGTCTTTGCTTTCTGCAGTTCCTTATGATTATTATTTCAAAGAGATTTCTTACATTATTAATTATTCTATCATTGGACTTATTATTTCTATTATAGGTGCTTTCCTTGTTCTTATTCCTTTAATCCGTGCAATTGTAAGACCATTAAATACTGTAAGCCGTTCTATTAATGATATTGCGCAGGGAAATGCTGACCTTACAAAGCGAATTGAAATCAGTTCAAAAGACGAAGTTGGTTCTGTTGTTCTTGGATTTAATAACTTTACAGACAAGCTTCATGATATTCTCAAGAGTATAAAAAAATCTCAGACAAATCTTGAAAACGTTGGTGTTGCCATGGATGCAAGTACTCAGGATACAAGTGCATCTATTACTCAGATTATTGCAAATATCCAGAGTGTTCGTAATCAGATTGTTAATCAGGGGCAGAGTGTTGATCAGACTGTAGCTGCAATCAATGAAATTGCAGAAAATATCCAGGGGCTTGAAAAATTAATCATAAATCAGGCAAATGGAGTTTCTACAGCTTCTGCTTCTATTGAAGAGATGATGAGCAATATTGAATCTGTAAACCGTTCTGTAGATAAAATGGCTGCTTCTTTTGATAAGCTTATGGAAGATACAAAGACTGGTTCTAATAAGCAGGCAGAAGTTGGAAGAAAAATTGAGCAGATTGTTATGCAATCAAAAATGCTCCAGGAAGCAAATACTGTTATTTCAAATATTGCAACCAGAACAAATCTTCTTGCAATGAATGCCGCAATTGAAGCTTCGCATGCAGGTGAGGCAGGTAAGGGCTTTAGTGTTGTAGCAGGTGAAATTCGTAAGCTTTCAGAAACTTCTACGGCACAGTCTAAAACAATTGGTGAACAGCTTTCAAATATCGAAGAATCTATTCAGGAAGTTGTAACAGCTTCAAAAGAATCAAATTCAGCCTTTGTTTCTGTAGCAGACACAATTGAAAAAACTGATGAAATTGTAAGAAGCATTAAGGCTGCCATGGAAGAACAGACTATTGGTTCTCAGCAGATTAATCAGGCTTTACACGAAATGAATGAAAGTACTGTAGAAGTTCAGACAGCAAGTCGTGAAATGGCCGACAGCAACCAGAATGTTCTTTCGGAAGTAGAAGTATTGAAGGAAACTTCTTTGCAGATGCGTCAGAGTATGGAAGAAATGTCTATAGGTGCCGGAAAAATTAATGAAACTGGTTCCGAACTTAGTGATATTTCAAGCAAGCTCAAGAATTCCATCAAAGAAATTGGAAACGAAATAGATTTGTTCAAGGTATAAAAGGGTTAGGTTCTATTTTTATTGCGATAAAAGTAAAAACATAATACAATAGAAGAATGGAACAAATAGTAAGAAAAAACGGACTTTTGTACACTCCTGACCTTCATACAGTTCTTGGTGTTGATGTAGAAACTGATGAATTTAAAGGACGCATTCCATTTGGTGCTCATTATGTTGATGAAGAAGTTTTTACCGAATGTCCTTATGAAAAAATAGATTTGCCTGATTCTGTTTTGGGAATTGGTGTTGCACTTTTTAAAGATTCTCCAAACCTCAAGAGTGTCAGGCTCCCTGAAAAAGTTACTGAACTTCCTCCATATTTATTCTCGGGTTGTACTTCGCTTGTCAAAGTAAAGATGCCTAATGTTGTTTATTCTTTCCCAGAAGGCTTGTTCCAGAATTGTTCCAGCTTGCCGGAAATTCCTTTCAGGGCAGGCATCCGCGAGCTTCCACAGTTTGTTTTTGAAGGCTGCAGCTCTCTTGTTTCTCTTGTAATTCCTTCTACTGTAGAAAAAATAGAAGCACGTGCAGCTGCTGGTTGTACTAAGCTTACAACACTTGTTTTACCTGAGTTCTTGCGAGAGCTTGATGATGAAGCTTTTGAAGATTGTCCTAATATCCGCAATATAAGGATTTCTGAAGATAATCCATATTTTTATGTAAGCGAAGAAGACGGCTGTTTATATGAGCGCACTAAAGATGGAGATAAATTGCGTCTGCGCGTGGCAGGTGCTCAGCCGGCTGGTGTAAGCTTCCTCAAAGAAAATGTTGATGATACTGTTGATAAAGAAATAGAAGACTTTTATACAGACGAAGATATTTTTGAAGATGATGATGACTTTAGCGCAGAAATTTCTGGTGATGATGTTGCAGAACAGGCTGTAGCACAGGAAGCCGAAGAAGAAGAGCAGGAAGAAAAATTCCATACAGGTGCTGTTTCTACAGAAGAACTTGCAAATCTGTTTGGAGGAAGCTCTGCTTCTGCTGGAGATTCCGCTGCTGGCGCTACTGATGAAGAAGAAGATGAAATTGCTGCTGTTACTGTTAAAATAACAGATTCTAAAACTCAGGCTATTCTTGAAAGTGTAGGCTTGAGTCGTGTAATTGAATGCGAGCCTGCAGGAAGGCCTCCTGCCGATGCCGATTTATTTGTAATTGCAGAAATGCTTGAAGGCAATGATTTTACTAAAAAGCTCGAGGCCATTGCCCGTCGTTTTGCTCAGATTCAGGATTATAAACGCATCTTTATGCTTTATGGTTTACCTGTAGACAATGACGAGTTTATGGAATTCTACAGACTTTATGTAAGCAACCGCAATGTTGTGTTTGCATGTCAGGCTGCAAATGCATCTACACTTTCTGAATATGGCCGTAAGATTTGTGAGTATTCAAGAATAGATTTGAGTGCCAGCGCTCTTGCTGAACAAAAACAAAATATCAGAACTAAAAACGATACATTGATAAAACTGATTATTCAGGATAAAGAATAACAAGAGGTAAAAAATCATGAAAAGCGATAACGCAAAAAAGGGTGTAGAACGTGCACCTCATCGCTCATTGTTTTATGCAATGGGTTATACTAAAGAAGAATTAGACCGCCCGCTTATTGGGGTGTGCTGTGCTAAAAACGAAATTATTCCGGGACATATAGAACTTGACCGCATTGCTCAGGCTGTAAAGGATGGAATCCGTATGGCTGGTGGAACTCCTGTAGAGTTTCCTGCAATTGGTGTTTGCGACGGAATTGCAATGGGCCACGAAGGAATGAAATATTCTCTCGTTACACGCGAACTTATTGCAGATTCAATTGAATGTATGACAAAGGCTCATCAGTTTGATGCGCTTGTTATGATTCCTAACTGCGATAAGATTGTTCCAGGTATGCTCATGGCTGCTGCTCGTCTCGACCTTCCTACAGTTTTCTGTTCCGGAGGTCCTATGCTTCCTGGACGCATTCCTGGAAATGATCCTTCAAATCCTTATGCAGGCCGCAATTTGTCGCTTAGTGATATGTTCGAGGCAGTAGGTGCTGTTGCAAGTGGACGCATTAACGAAGATCAGCTTGAGCAGATGGAAGAATATACATGTCCTGGTTGTGGTGCCTGCTCTGGTATGTTTACTGCAAACTCAATGAACTGTCTTACAGAAGCAATTGGACTTGGACTTCCTGGTAACGGAACAATTCCTGCAGTTACAGGCCGCCGCATTGCTCTTGCCAAAAAAGCAGGTATGGCAGTTATGGATATGTTCAACAAGGGAATTACTGCCCGCCGCATGTTTACAAAGCAGAATTTTATAAATGCTCTTGCTGCAGATATGGCACTTGGCTGTTCAAGTAATACAATGCTCCATGTTCCTGCCATTGCACATGAAGCAGGAATTCAGATTGACTTACACGATGTAAATGATATTTCTAACCGTACACCAAACTTGTGTCACCTTGCTCCTGCGGGTCATACCTTTATGTGCCAGCTTGATGAAGCAGGTGGTGTTCAGGCTGTTCTTGCAGAGCTTGCGAAGAAAAACCTGATTGATACTTCGCTGATGACTGTAACCGGTAGAACTGTTGCGGAAAATATTAAGGGTGTTATTAACCGCGATCCAGAAACTATTCGCCCTATAGAAAATCCTTTCAGTGATAACGGTGGACTTGCAATTTTGTTTGGTAACCTTGCTCCAAATGGAACTGTTGTAAAACGCTCTGCCTGTGCTAAAGAACTTATGAAGCACACAGGTCCAGCCCGTGTATTTGATGATGAGTCAGAAGCAATGGCTGCAGTTCAGGGACGCAAAATCAACAAGGGTGATGTAGTTGTAATCCGTTACGAAGGACCAAAGGGCGGACCTGGTATGCGCGAAATGCTTGCTGTAACCGCAGCACTTGCAGGACAGGGCCTTGATAAAGATGTAGTTCTTATTACAGACGGACGCTTTAGTGGTGCAACCCGTGGAGCTTCTCTCGGGCACTGTTCACCAGAAGCAGCCGTTGGCGGACCAATTGCTCTTGTTCACGAAGGTGACAATATTACAATTGATATAAATGCATACAGCATTACACTTGAAGTAAGCGAAGAAGAACTTGCAAAACGACGTGCAGAATGGAAGGCCCCTGCGCCTAAAGTTGACACTGGCTATCTTGCACGCTATGCAAAATTAGTTTCATCTGCCGACAAAGGCGCAATATTGGAGTAGAGGTATTACTATGGAAAATCAAAAATCAAACCCAAAAGCTTTAATCCCTATTGGTGTATTCCTTGTTCTTTATCTTGGTCTTGGAATTATTTTTGAGTACGTTCTTAAAATTCCAATGGGCTTTTATAATATCCCGATTGTTGTTGTATTCCTGATTGCACTTTGTGTTGCATGCTTTCAGAATAAGGAGCTTTCCTTTGATAAAAAGCTTGAACTCATGGGCAAAGGCGTTGGCGATAAAAACATCATTACCATGATTCTTATCTTCCTTGTTGCAGGAATGTTTGTTGGTGTTGTTGGCCGCTCTTCTGCTTCGAGCGTTGCATACTTTATGCTTTCTATTATTCCTGTTCAGTTTGCTGCTGCAGTTTTATTTGTTGTTTCCTGCTTTGTTTCTATTGCAATGGGAACTTCTGTTGGAACAATTACTCTTGTAACTCCAATTGCAGTTGCTGTTGCACAAACCTCTGGACTTGGAGTTGCTCTTTGCGTTGGCTCTGTAATGGGCGGTGCAATGTTTGGAGATAATCTTTCATTTATTTCTGATACAACTATTGCTGCTTGTAACGGCCAGGGCTGTCAGATGAAAGACAAGTTCAAAGAAAACTTCTTTATTGCTCTTCCAGCAGCTATCATTACAGTTGTTCTTCTGCTTTTGATTTCTGCCCGATATGAAGTAAGTGGTACAATCCAGAATGAATATAATCTTGTTCAGATTCTTCCATATATTCTTGTACTTGTGTGCGGAATTATCGGTATGAATGTATTCATTGTTCTGATTCTTGGAATTGTTTCGGGTTCTGTTATAATGCTTGTAACAGGTGCATTTAAAGCTGTTGATTTGCTTTCTAATATGGGCGCTGGCGTTTCCGGTATGTTTGAAACTACTATGGTTGCAATTCTTGTTTCTGCAATCTGCGCACTCATTGCCGAACATGGTGGATTTGTTGCTTTGCTTAATGGAATCCAAAAAATATTCAAAGGTAAGAAGGGTGGTCAGCTTGGAATGGGACTTCTTGTTGGAGCAATGGATATAGCAACTGCAAACAATACTGTAGCAATTGTAATGGCAAACCCTATTGCAAAGCAGATGTCAGAAACTTATGGAATTTCAAACCGCAAGGCTGCATCTATTCTTGATACATTCTCATGTGTGTTCCAGGGAGTTATTCCTTATGGTGCGCAGATGCTTGTTGCTATTAGTGCTGCACAATCGCTTGGAGCCGGTGTTACTGCCTTTGATATAATGCCTTTCCTTTTGTATCCATATTTACTTCTTGTAAGCAGTCTTCTTTTTATATTTGTGATTCCAGAAAAGAATTCCGAAAAATCTGCAATCCCAGATCCTGTCGAAGAAAACGAAGATTCAACTAAGGAATAACTTATGACACAAACCTTTGATTCCTGGACGGACTACGATAACTGGCTCGTCCAGAATTATGATGATAACTCAATATATAAAGTAGAAGAAGCTGGTGGCAAAATACAGATTGAATATTGTGCCAAAGCCGACTTTGCTGCAATTAGAGATAAAGATTATAAAAAGCCTGAGCGCAGAATGTAATAATCTGCTGAGATGGTTTAACTTTTTCATATTCACCAATGTCTCGTTTTGTGATAAATTACATGCATGCTAACTTCCGATTTTAATTTTGATTTACCAGAAGAACTGATTGCGCAGCATCCAAGCGGAGTGCGTGGTCAGGATAAACTCATGCTTTTAGACCGTGCTACAGGTAAAGTGGAACACCATATGATGGATGATTTACCTTCTTTAATTCAGCCGGGCACACTCATGATTTTTAATAACAGCCGCGTTCGCCGTGCACGTGTTTACGGTATAAAAGAGTCTACAGGCCGCGAAACTGAATTCATGTTTTTAAATACAATCGATAAAGAATGCTGCATCTGGAATACAATGGTAAAATCGGCAAAAAAGCAGAAGCCTGGAATGCGCTATACTTTTCCTGACGGCACTATTGCAACCATCATTGAACACGAAGGAAACGCAGGTACAGAATTTAGAGCCCTTAAATTTGATTTTGCAATCAACGAAGAATGGTTTGAAAAAAACGGACACATTCCTCTTCCTCCATATATCCGCCGTGAAGATACAGATGAAGATTCAGAGCGCTATCAAAATGTTTATGCTACAGATACAGGTAGTGCAGCCTGTCCTACTGCAGGCCTTCATTTTACAAAAGATATGCTCGCAAGGCTCGACAAGGCCGGAATTGAACGGCGCTTTGTAACCCTTCACGTTGGACTTGGAACCTTCCTTCCTGTACGTGAAGAAAATATCGAAAACCATAAGATGCACGAAGAATGGTACACAATCCCAAAGGAAACTGCAGATGCCATAAACAAGGCAAAAAGGGAAGGTCGTCCTATTCTTGCAGTTGGAACTACAAGTGTACGTACTCTGGAAAGTGCCGCACAAAAGCTTTCAGATGAAGAGGGTGGTTTCGACCAGCTCAACCCCCAGAAAGAATGGCTTAATCCTGGAACTTCATCTACAAGTATTTTTATGTATCCGGGCTATAAGTTCAAAGTAGTAGATCAGATGTTTACGAATTTCCATACACCCGAAAGTACTCTTATCATGCTTGTTTCTGCCTTTGCCGGAAGAGAAAATATACTTTCTGCCTATAAAACAGCGGTAGAAAATAAGTATAGATTCTTTTCTTACGGAGATTGTATGTTCATACGCTAGTTTTGCGAAGCAAAACTAGTTAGTGAGCGAAGCGAACGTACGATTGTATGTTTATAAGATAGGGGGCGTTACGGGGGATGTGCCCCCGTTGGGTTGGGTAGCGAGCAACAGCGTGCGAGCGTAGGGAGGGGCTCCGCCCTCTTTATGTCAACTGTTCAAAACTGTAACGTGTCAGATTAAAAAACTGCTGTTTAACAACATCGCTTATCATCTGGTCGGTTGCCGCATTTTGGAATTCTTCTGCAACCTGCTCCTGAATTGTTTCGATATCTTTTTTTGTAAGAGGTAGCTTATGACCGATGAGCGCATTTTCAAGACTCTTGCTTTTAAATACAAAAGGACCTGCAAACGCAAGGCTTACATCGATAATCGCATTTTTTTCTGTGCTTACAAGGAAGGCAAAAGAGGCAGACTGTTCTGTGATTGTATGCTCGGGCCCGATTCTTCGGAAGATGCTTAAATCATAATTTGAAATTGGAACTCTTATATTCGAAAGGATAAATCCGTCGGGAACTTTTTTAAAATTCTGGAGTGTTTCGAGTTTTGTTTCTGACTGGCTTTTAAATTCGAGTCTTGCTTCTAGAGCCAGAAGTGGAGCGTAAAGTGTGAGCTTTTGTCCGGGAGAGCATAAGTTTCCGCCGATTGTTGCAATATTTCTTATCATCGGGTTTGCAATACAGTTTAAGGCGTCGAAGAGAATCTGCGGAAGATGGTTTTGTCCTACTGCTAAAAGTGATGAAAGTGTGGCCCCAGGTCCTACATCTAAAAAGCGTTCGTGTCTTGCAATCTGTGAAAGTTCTTTTATTCCAAAGGTAGAAATTGCTTTATCGGGGAGCTCTTCTATTCTTGTACAGCCGCCTACAACTTTTAAGCCCTTGTTGATTTTAAGCTGATATAAGAGTTCAGAAATATTTTTCGCGATTAAAACCGACTTCATCTTTCATCCCCCTTAGTTTTTGTAATATTTTTTTTGTATTTTTTTGCTACAAATTCGTAGCCCTTGTTCGAAATCTCTATTGCTAAAAGAATTCCGTTTGTGAGTGTTGCAAGGTCGGTACAGCACGGAGAAAGATGTTTTACATGATCTGATATTTCCTGGCGCGTAAGATTTTTATTCGATTTTAAAAGCTGATAAGCAGAAAAGATTTTTCCTGAATCGCAGTAACCGCAGAGTTTAATCTGTGCAAGTTCGAATCCCTGCATGATTGTAGTGTATTCTTTTGTACGCTTAAAATAATCAAGGGTAACTATGTCTGTGTCTCTTATTATTCCTACAGGGATTTTGCACGAGGCAACCGGGCTGTCGTTTAATAAAACAGAGCAGGCTCCACAGTATCCGCTTGTGCATCCGCATTTTACAGAAGGGCAGGAAAGGCGTCTTAAAACAGCCATGAGCGAATCTTCGGGACGTGAGTCAAGGATAATTTTATCTCCGTTTAAGGTTATTGGGATGTTCATTTTTCTGCCTCACTCTTTTCTTCTTTGTTTGTTTTTATTGTATTTGTTTCGCGTTCCTTCATCAGTTCATAAAGCTGATTTTCTGTACATGGAATTTTATTAAGCTGTGTAGCAAGGGCCAGTGAAAGGGCTGATGAAAAAGCTGCCGGAAGTGTGTTCCTTATAAGCTCATTTATCTGTCCTGATTTATTTTCTGATTCAATAAACTCGATTTCGTAATTGTCGCATGGAATTGTCTTTCCGCTTACAAGCATTGTTAATTCCTGCTGGATTTCGAGCCTTAGTGCTTTAAGGGCTGCTGCCTTGTCGTATAACTGTCCGCAGTTGATTGTTATCCAGATACCTTTGATTTTTTCGCTGTAAGTATATGAATCAAGTTCGACTTCTACGACAGTTGTTGCAAATGAAGTTGTTCCAAAAGGGTTTCCGCTGAATTTTTCTTTATTCCATCCCTTTGTAATGGAAGTTCCAAGTGTTTTCTGAGAGATAATCGGAAGCGGCTGATGGAATCTTTTTTTCTGAATCTCGAGGCAGCACTTACGGATGATTTCGTTTACTGTTGTTATTGAACTTGAAGCGTCTTCGGGAGAGTCAGGTATTTCGTCAATATGGAAGTTTGAGTTTATTGTTATGTTTTCTTTTTTAATCTGAAGTATTTCGTTTACTGTCTGCTTCCAGATATCCTGAATTACAGCCGAAGGTTTTATTGTGTGAATTTCTACTTTGTTGTCCGGTAAAAGTTTTACTTCGATTTTAGGGTTGTAAGAAAAAATTGAATCACCGTAATAGGCAGAAATATTATATGCTGTAGAAACTCCAATTCCCCTTAGTGGAAGACCGAAGAATGGAGTGCTTCCCTTAGAAACGCGGGTTAATGCATCCATATTAAAAGAGGCATACTTTCTGTTAAAGTCGCTGATTTTAATTGAGTTTTCAAAGGTCTGGCGGTAATCGTCGATCTTTATGTGGAAAGGAAAATCAGTTTTTTCTACGTTCGTGTTTATTTTCCTTATTTCTTCTGGGAACAGGTGGGTAAGCTTACTCAATTCCTGCATTTCGTTTTCTATTGCAAAGAACGAAGGTGAATCAAGGTTTTTAATACTGATTGATGTCGGTGGCGATTTTGATGTATGACACTTTGCTTCTATGTAAACATTTTCCGGCTTATAGTAGCTGCATGCAGAAATTGCAAGACGGTCTGTTATCTCCTGTGCAAAAGGATTATAAGAACCAGCATCAATATCTATTCCGATCTTTAATGCCTTGATTTTTCCTTCTTTTGAAAGTGCTGTTTTATATGTAAACTCTGTCTGAACACCCGGAAGCATATAAGTATCCTGTTCCTTCTGCGAAAGAATGAGTTTTACACTTTTTTTAGAAAGGACTGCCGCAAGAGAAACCTGTACTGCAATCTGGGTTGTACGCCAGAGCCCTTTTGCAAATACTCCCGAAGGCTTTGTTTTATGAACGTGGATATATTTTTCGGGAAGCTTTAAAACCTGCGAGAGCGACTTCATCACAGAATAAGTCCAGCGGGTAGGCGCGTATACATGAAGATTTTTTCCTTCGCAGTAACTGTATGCTCCGTTTGTTTCCTGCCACGATGGTGATTTTAATGCGAGTGTCCACTTCTGTTCAGATATAAAATCCTGATTTGTAAAAAGCTTTTTTTCTGCGGCTGTAGAATTTCTTTTCCACATTCCGGTTTTTACGATTCTTGTTGCAAGTATTTCCTGAGTATTGTCTTCGGTGTGAGTTTTGTCGATTACGGTGTTGAGCGAAGGCATGTCGTTTAATTCTGAAACAAAGTTTGTAAGGTTGATGTTCTTCTTTGAATCTTCCTGCCGCTTTTGTCCTTTGATTACGTTGTTTAATGCTGATTCAAGAGATTCAATATTAAAGTTTACGACTACGTTCTTCTTTAATTCCTGAACTACGTTTTCATCCGGACCGATTAATATTCCAAGAGGTTCTCCTGTATAAGAGACATTTCCGTATCCGAATATTTTTATGGAAGTTCCGTTTACTTCCATTGTTTTACTTCCGGGAATATCATCAGCTGTAAAAAGATGATAGCCTTCGGGAAGATCGTTTATATAAATGCTTTTGATTTTTCCTGTAGGGGCAGGGCTTCTGATTAAAACCGCAGAAAGACAGTTTTCATCGCCTGCATCGCTGTAAAAGCCCTTTGCTTCGAGAGACCTTAATGTATTTTTCTGTTCTTTTACACTAGGCATGGTTTTCTTTTCCTATCTTTTTTACAGTTTCGATTACAAGCTCTACCTGTTCTTCTGTCATATCCGGGAAGAGAGGAATGGAAATTGTTCTTGAATACTGGCGTTCTGCATTAGGATAATTTTGTGCATTAAAATCCGGATAAAGTTTTTTCCAGTAAGTAAAGTGGAAAATCGGAATAAAATGAACCGATATTCCAAGACCTGATTTCTGCATCTTTTTTGCAAATTCTTCCCTTGTGATTTTTAATTTTTCGGGAACTATGCGCATGAGGTATAAGTGCCAGGCATTTCCGTCTCCATCGGGGGGAAGTTCAATAAAATCTAAATCCTTAAAAGCCTGATTATATTTTTCTACAACGGCTTTTCTCTGCTCGTAAAATAATTCTGATCTTTCTACCTGGCAGCATCCTATTGCGGCTAAAACATCCGGAAGATTGAATTTGTACCCCGGTGCAACTATGTCGTATTCCCACGAAGCGCGTGGAGAAGTGTAGCGGTCCCAGGTTGTTCTGTCCATTCCGTGAAGGCGCATCACTGTCATTCTTTTTGCAAGCTCAGGATCTCTTGTGCAGACCATTCCGCCTTCTGCCGTTGTGATTGTCTTTGTTACATAAAAAGAAAAAACGCCTGCATCCCCGATTGTTCCGGCATAGCCGAGCTCTGTTGGAGAAGGGAAGGAGTGTGCGGCATCCTCGATCACGCGGATTTTGTGGTCTTTGGTGGAATATTTTTTTGCAAGTTCTAAGATACGTTTCATGTTACAGACGTTTCCTGCAATGTGGACGGGGACTATGGCGCGCACTTTGTTGCCATTTTTCTGGTCGCGGAGAAGTATTTCTTCTATTTTGTCCGGGTCAATGCTGTAAGAATCTTTTTCTACATCTGCAAAATAAACATCTGCATTAAGGTGTCTTGCACAGGCAGCGGTAGAAACGAAGGTATATGGAGTTGTGATTACGGCTGTTCCTTCTTTTACACCGCACGCTTCCATTGCAAGAATCATCCCGGAAGTATTTGAGTTTACACAGAGGCTTATCACGGGACGCTTATCAGGAAGGTTTCTTTTTTCGTCCCCTTTGGAAACAGCCTGAGTAAACTTTTTTTCGAATTCCAGGGCATATTTTCCTGTTGTTAGCCAGCCTGAATCTAGTACATCAAGGACGGCTTTTTTTTCTGCGTCTGTTATTGCGGCTTTATGAAAAGGAACTTTTAATTCACTCATATTTTCCTTCTGTGTTTTCCTTATCTGTAAGTTTACCTTACAGTATATCCGTGCGGTTTATTCCGTCGTGTTCAATTTCTTTGTAAAAATCATTAAGGCTCTTACAGTCTTCGCAGAGAATCTCTACAAGCTTTTCTTTATTGCGGAAGAGATTTTCCTTTTCTTCTGTATAAAAACAGATAGGGTAGAGCTTTTCTAAAAGATCTTCCAGGCGTTTTGTTTCGTATTCCTTGTTGTCCAGCTGGAGGATTTTTTTGTATTTTGTCTTTGTAGGATGTTCGTCTTCGAGCCATAAAGGTTCAATAAGGCGTTCTCCCTTTCTTGCACCAAGAATTTTTATATCGATATCTTTGTATGGTTCAAGGCCCGAAACTTTGATTATCTGTTTTGCAAGGTCAATGATTTTAATCGGCTCTCCCATATCCAGAAGGTATGATTTACCGTTTATGCCAACCCCACCTGTCTGTAAAACAAGGGAACAGGCTTCCGGAATGGTCATAAAAAATCTTTCCATTTTTTCGTCTGTTACGGTTACAGGACCACCCGTTTTAATCTGATTCTGGAAAAGCGGAAGAATTGAACCTCTTGAACCAAGTACGTTTCCAAAGCGCACAAACATTATATCCTGTTTTGAATCTTTTACTTTTTTGGCCGCATCAAGGACGAGTTTTTCGCAGAGCATTTTTGAAACACCATAAATACATACGGGTGCAACAGCCTTATCTGTAGAAATCAGAACAAATTTGTTTACGTGGTGTTTTAAGGCCGCATCAAGGAGGTTTTTAGTTCCGAATACGTTATTTTCTATAGCCGCAACCTGATTTTCCTCCATCATCGGAACATGCTTGTACGCCGCACAGTGGAAAATCACGTTACACTTGGTATTTTTAATAATGTAGTCGGTATATTCGCGGTCTCTCATGTCCCCGATAATCGGTACAATAGTTGCTTTTTCTCCGACTCCTTCCTGCTGTAACATCTTTAATTCGCGGAAAATATTGCATATTGAGTTTTCACCGTGACCAAAAAGGTAAAGACGTTCTGCACCACCCGAAAGAAGCTGTCGTGCAAGTTCTGAACCGATTGAACCACCTGCCCCTGTTATTAAAACACGCTTCCCACGAAGGTAAGAAAGGCTTTCTTTTAAAGAGATTGTGACCGGAGTGCGGCCAAGAATATCTAAAGGATCTATGTCCCTTGTCTGGATAAGGTGACCGCTTCCTTCTATTACCTGGCTGATTCCCGGAAGAATTTTTATATTAGAAAAACCGTTTGATTTTAATGTTTCGTAGATTTCGCGGATTTTTTCGTTTGGAGCGGATGGGATTGCGATGATTGCTTCGTCGTTTCCGGAATTTCCAAGAATTGATGCAACAGAACTGATTGGACCTAAGACAGGAATACCGTCAATAGTCGTTCCAATAAGGTTTTTATCATCATCTAAAAAAGTATTTACTTTTCCGAATACCTTTTTTCGTTTGATGTCATTTGCAATTGTCTGTCCGGCAAACCCGGCACCGATAATATAGATACGTTTTTCCATTTTCCGGTCCCACTTACTCTATTTTATCATAAGAAGACTAATTACGCAAAGTGTGAATATTTAATAAAAAACACTAAACCCGAGTATTTTTTTCTCCGATGTACATAATGATAGCCTTATAAGAAAAATTGGGGTGAAACTATGGGGAATAAAAAAACATTACTCTTAATTGCATGTCTTTTTATGTTTTCTTTTTCATGCTTTGCAAAGCAGCTTTCTTTTCAGATTGTGCAGCATGATGGAAGTAATCCTGATGTAACAGAACAGTCTCTGGTGTTTGAAGATGAAATCTTTGATGAATTCTTTAACTGGGGATACATTGTTACCAATTCCGAAGCTTCAATTTCTACTTCAGACGAAGATGATAAGATTTTATGGAGCATTGGAGTAAAAGAGGCTATTGAAGGAAGTTCAGATTATTTTATCCAGGTAAAGCTTTATTATGAGCTTTCTGATGATGGAAGGGTATCTAAACTTACAAAAATAGAGTGGTCACTTACAGCTGTTAAAACCGGTGATATTCTGACTACAAGATCGATGAAGATTTCTTCAAAAAATACAAGTATCAATGAATTAATAGATATTTCAGTTTTACTTGTTGATGACATAAAAAAGTCTCTTATAGCATAGGATGGGTAGGGATATGAAAAGAAAACTTTTGAAAAATTTTGCTTTAATTGTCACAGTACTTCTGGGAGGATTGCTTTTTGCTTCTTATAGTCCTTCTTTGGATGGAAGAGCAGTTGTTGTAGACGAAGGGGTATTTCCTCAGGGATTGTTTGCAAAAACTGTAGGATATCTTCCGGGAGATGTCATCACGGTAACAAATATAAACGGGGACACAACAATCGATATCCTTGTAATAGGTGCGCTTGATCCTTCTGAAGGAGTTGCAATCATGCTTTCTCCAGAAGCCGCAGACGCCATTGGAATTGATAAGGATGCAAATAATATCGTAAAAATTACTAAACGTTCTAATCAGGACGAAAGGGTATACGGAACTGCTGTTATTGCAAAACAGATGACAGGTGATAAAAAGCCTGATTACGAAGAAGAAGATGTTGTCGCAGATGATTCTTATACCGAAACAAAACCTCCTGTATACGATGAACCAGAAGATAATCTGGGTATGACTCCTCCTGTATATAAAGATGAAGATGAGGAAGAAGAAACTTTTGTACCTGAAGATGATAATTCATCATTTACAGAAGAAACTCCTTCTGAAGAACCACAGGAAGAAACTCCACCTCAGGTAGAAGAAACTCCTGCAGAAACTGAACCTGAAGAAGAAGCTTTTGTAGAAGAAGAAGTTCCTGCAGAAGAATTTACAGACGACGGTATTCCAGAAGATTTTGATGATGAAGAACCTGCCCAGGAAACTTCTGAAGAAGATACACCTGCAAAAGAAGCTCCTGTAGAAGAAAATATCGAAGAAACACCGGCGGAAGAAACTCCTGAAGAAGAGGTTCCTGCAGAAGAAGAAGTTCCATCAGAAGAATTTACAGATGATGGTATTCCAGAAGATGATGAGTTTGAAGATCAGAATCCGGAAGAATTTACTGATGATAATTCTTTAGAGGATGAAGAAGATTCCCCTGCAGAAGAAGAGTTTGCAGAAGAAAATGCAGATGAGTTTGCAAGTGAAGATTCCCCTGCAGAAGAAGAGTTTACAGAAGACGAAGTTCCTGCAGATGATGAATTTGGCGAAGAAGAAACTGCAGAAGATGAATTTGCAAGTGAAGAAACTCCGGCAGAGGATGAGTTTACAGAAGAAGCTCCGGCAGAAGAAGAATTTGCAGAAGATGAAGTTCCTGCAGAAGACGAATTCGCAGAAGAAACACCGGAAGAAGAAACACCTGCAGAAGACGAGTTTACAGAAGAAGAAACTCCTGCAGAGGATGAGTTTACAGAAGAAACTCCGGCAGAAGATGAGTTTGCAGAAGAAACTTCGGAAGAAATTCCAGAAGAAACTGTTGAAGATACTCCAGAAGAAGAAGGTGTTATTTACGAAGGTAATCAGAATACAGAAGAATATCAGGGTATTGTTTTAGATACACCAGAAGAAGAAGTTTTGATTCCTGAAGAAACAATCGAAGAAAATATCGAAGAAACTGTTACAGAAATTGAAGAACCTGTTACAAAACCTGCAGAACCAGAAGTACCACTCTTACAGGGAACTTCATACGACAATTACATTGTTCAGGGTCTTGATAAGCTTGATTCATCAGGTTATTACATCCAGATTTCCGTATTAAAGGATGATGCAAAAGTTGTAGAAATCATCAATAAGTATGGAAGAAATTACCCTGTAGTAATTGTTCCTGCTGCAAACGGAAATAAACAGGTATTAATCGGACCACTTTCTGTAGATGAATACGGAGTTGTTCTTGAACGCTTTAAGGCTTACGGCTATAAAGATGCATTCATCAAAAGAAGAGCAGCAGCCAAGCCTGATGTCGGCGACGCAAAATAAGCTATATAATCAGCGTAAAATTAAATCAGATAAAAAAAAGAGCTTACCCTTTTTAAGAGTAAGCTCATTTATTTTAAAGAATTAATTTTTAAGATTTAGATTGTGTAAATCCAGCCTTCAGGAGCTTCGATTCTTCCCATCTGAATACCAGTGAGAGTATCGTAAATCTTTTTGAGTACTGGACCCATTTCCTGTTTTCCTTCGTTGTAAACAATTGATTTTCCGTGATCATCAATCTGTCCGATTGGAGAGATAACAGCAGCAGTACCGCAAAGACCGCATTCAACAAAGTCACCAAGTTCAGATTTATTAATCTTTCTTTCTTCAACATCCATCTTAAGATAATCTTTTGCTACGATGAGTAAAGATCTTCTTGTAATAGAAGGAAGGATGGAATCAGATTTTGGAGTAACAAGCTTTCCATCTTTTGTAATAAAGATGATGTTTGCTCCACCTGTTTCTTCGATGTATGTATGTGTAGCAGGATCAAGATACATGTTTTCTGCATAACCACAGTTGTGAGCATCTACGATGTTGTGCAAAGACATAGCATAGTTTAATCCGGCTTTGATATCACCTGTTCCATGAGGAGCAGCACGGTCCATGTCGGAAAGTCTTACTTTAATAGGTTTGATTCCGCCTTTGAAGTAAGGTCCTACTGGAGTTACAAGAATACGGAACTGGAATTCAGTTGCAGGTTTTACACCAATAACAGAATCAATTCCGAACATAAATGGACGGATATAAAGAGTAGCTCCTGAACCATAAGGTGGAACCCAGTCTTTATTTGCTTCGATAGTTTTAAGAACTGCTTCTACAAAGCGGTCTTTTGGGAAAACAGGCATTTCAAGACGGCGGCATGAATTTTCCATTCGTTCAGCATTTAAGTCCGGACGGAATGTAACGATATCACCATGTTCTGTTGTGTAAGCCTTAAGACCTTCAAAACAAGTCTGTGCATACTGTAAAACACAGGCACATTCGTTCATTGTAATGTTGTGGTCTTTTGTAAGACGGCCTTCATCCCATTCTCCGTTTTTCCAGGTTGCAACAAAACTCTTTGTTGTCTTGATGTAACCAAAAGGTAAGCTTCCCCAGTCGAGTTTCTTTTTTCCCATATTTTATCTCCTCATATATCATATTTCTTACAGGGATGTAAAAAGTACGATAAATAAAAATTTAATAATACTTAATTATTTTAGTATATATGCAGAAATATTGCAATATTATTAAATAATTTATGAATGTTTTCTTATATTATAATAATAGTTCTCTTAAGTTTAAATACTTTTAAACCTTTTTCTTTACAATACTGATATAATGGGCTCATGAATAGTTTTGAGAGGAGATTTAATATGAACTCTAACAACATAAAAAAATTATTATTCATTATTGGCTCTGCAGTATTCTGCTTCTCTGCATTATCTGCTGCAGATGTATATGACGAAATACTGACTATCGAATCAAAGAAAGAAGAACTCCTTCGCGCAAGAAACGGGGACTATGGTCAGGAAGATGAAATCCGCCGTCGTGCAGACGAAGAATATAGAATCGAAAGCGATAAGATTGACGAAGAACTTCTCCGCATTGCAGAAACAGACAGCGACGGAAGAATCCTTGCAGATGTAAGAAAACGTCGTCTTGAAGAAAAAGAAAAGATCCGTAAGGAAATCTATGCTAAAGCCGAAGCAGAAATTGCAGCTTTAAGAAATGGAGACTCGGGAAGAGAAAAAGAACTTCTTAGTCAGATCCGCGAGCTTCAGAATCAGCTTAAGAAAAAGAGAGTAATCTCTTCGGATGAGGATGCAAGACTTCTTGAAGTAACAACTTATGCCGGCGACAGATTCTACTGGAACGCAAGAACACGTTTTTACATCGGAAGCGAATTCATCTTTGGTCAGGCAGTAAATGCTGAATATCAGCGTCTTACAGGAAAGAAACCTGCTTCTATTACACAGGCAGATCAGGCTACATATAACGACTATCTTGATACAGTAGATTACTACGACGAAATGTTAAAGAGTTCAAAAGGCTCTGTAGTACTCGAAATCGAATATTCTGTAGAAGCTTGTCCTGATGATCAGCCTTCTGTATACAAAATCACAATCTATGATATCCGCTATGTAAATGCAGCTAAAAAAGAAGTTCTCCAGCGCTTTACACCTGATAACAGCTCGTTCCTTTATAAGGTTCAGCCTGCGCTCGATATCAGAAGCATTGAATCAAAATATACAGGAAATAAAACAGTAACTTCTTCTGCACAGCCTGATTCAAGCTATTCTGGAAATAAAACTGTAACACCTTCAGAAAACGTTCAGACAAATACAACTGTATTGAATAACGACAAGAGTGGAAGATTCCTCATCGGTATTTTTGGTGGATTCATTCCTGAATACATCGACCTTACAAACGATACTTCTATGGAATTGTATCAGGGTTGTGGAAAAGCATACATTTCTATGTCTATGAATAATTATCTTTTCTGGCAGTTTGATATTGGTGTGCTTCCGGTTCCTTATCAGTTTGGAAAGTTTACCTGCAGCGACGAAGCACTTATCAACATGATGGTTTCTTTTGGTTTCTATAAACAGTGGAAATCATTTGACTTCTGGTGTGCATTTGGTGCAGGTCTTGCAGGAAGCGAATCACTCAAGGAAAATGGAGTTTCAAATCATCAGTCTGTACTCTTTACAGGAAAGGTTGGTGTAGGTGTTGACTGGCATGTAACAAGAATGATTGCAATTGACTATGCATTCGACATGCTTATTACAGATGCACTTGGATTCATTCCTTGTACAATGTTTGGTGTATCAATTGATTTGAATTAGTTTTGATTTAGATTTCGATTAGATTTGAATTAATTGAAATTTGATTTACAATGTATGTTATATGATAAAGACTTTTTATTGGAATGACATACAATCTTTTTTGAATACCGGTAAGATGGATCCGTTCTTCGAAAGGGGAACGGGTATTTCCATAGGCTGTTTTGACGGGCTTCATCTTGGACATAGAGTTCTCCTTGGTGAACTTACAAAGCAGTGTAAAAAGGAAAATCTTCTTGCCGGTGTTTTTACTTTTAAACGCCCGCTTCCCGCAATCAAACATTCAGAAGACTATCAGGGTGATATTACCTCCCTTAATCAGAGAATAAAACTTTTTGAAGAGCTTGGAATTGATTTTGTCATAATTGTTGACTTTGACGAGACTTTTTCTTCGATTCTTGGTACTGATTTTCTGAATATTCTTTTGAATGCGTGCAATATGGAGCTCATAGCAGAAGGAATTGATTTTCGCTGTGGCTTTAAGGGTGCAACAGATACTCAGGCTATCAAATACTGGGCAGATAAGAATGATGTAAAATATGTTTTTGTGGACCCGGTTTATCATACAACGGCAGATGGAACAGAAGAAAGAGTAAGTTCATCATATATAAGGGGAATGATTCAGAAAGGTTTTTTTACATCTGTAACAGAGCTTTTGAGCCGTCCTTATGAATTAGATCTTGAGCAGATTAGAAGCGATATGATAAACGGAAAGGAAAGTAATTCTCAGATTCTTCCGCCTGATGGGGTTTATCACACACTGTCGGAAAATGATGAACCTGTGAGGCTCGAAATAAAAGACGGTAAAATTTTGAATATTTCATTGTGCAGCTTTGTGCGCTTTGAATGATGATATCTGCATGTTTTACTGTGTATTTTCGTGCAGCTTTATTTGTGCGCTTTGAATAATTTTATCTTTTTACGCCTGCATGATTTATATATTGAATAATTATTTATAATTATATAGAATGAAATATCCGTTTTACGGTTTTTTTGTGATTACTTCCCAGAAACCCGGGATTTAACCTGCAAGAATTTCCGCTTATACGGAGTGATTATTTTTTTAATAATCATTATCAGATTTTTTAAGGGGTTCCATAATGGCACTTACAAAAGAAACAACTTCGGCAACTGTAAAAAAATACGGTGCTAAAGAAAACGACACTGGTTCAGTAAAAGTTCAGATTGCTTTGATGACTCAGCGTGTACAGCAGCTTACAGATCACGTAAAGACATTCCCAAAAGATGCTACTGCAAAACGTGCACTTCTTAAGGTTGTTGGACAGCGTCGTAAGATGCTTAAATACTTTGAACGCACAGACCTCGAAGGTTACCGTGCATTTATCAAAGAACTCGGATTACGTAAGTAGTTTGAGTAAAAGAAACGCCTGTAGTTGTAAGTATTTTTACGCTATAACTCGGGCGTTTTTTTTTAATTTGAAAACAATAATTAATATATATTTGAACAACGGATATAGTGTTGTTCATGAGGAGTAATAATTTATGTCAGTAGAAAGAGTAACCTATAAATTAGGTGA
>JAEEGG010009915.1_pt1 | contig 21208 bp, 20 predicted proteins | sample 9134161 | NCBI WGS metagenome assembly JAEEGG01 (sample SAMN16246543, study PRJNA631951) | gut metagenome | biome: gut microbiome; feature: rumen; material: CR-attached | host: Bos | place: Iran: Karaj | collected 2018-10
AATATATTAACCTTAGCCTTTTCACCCAAACCCTAAACAAGGAGTACAACAATGGCTGCAAAAATTGATAAGAGCAAATGCGCCGGCTGCGAATCCTGCGTCGGAGCCTGCCCCGTCAACGCGATTTCCATGAAAGACGGCGCTGCCGAAGTCAACGAAGCCGATTGCGTCGGCTGCGGCGCCTGCGCGGGCGAATGCCCCTGCGAAGCGATCACGGTTGAGTAATCATCCTGCCGCTTTTGTGCAAGAAAAACCCGGTCGGACGGCCGGGTTTTTTTGTGCCCGCATGGCGGATCGTCCGAGCGGGAAGAAAGGAAAAGTGAGGGCGGCGGATCATTCCGCTTCGGTTTTTTGCGGACGCCGTTCGAAGTCCGGGCAGTCGTCCATGGGCTGCACCTCGCAGTGCTTGCGCGTGCAGATGACCGCGAAGACATTCACGAGCGCGTGCGTGCAGTCCCGGCAGAAACGGCGTTCGCCGGGCTCCTCCGAATCCAGGATCGACGGCTTTGGCGCATCGTCCGCCTCCGTGTTGCCGAACAGGGCGTCCAGCGCCTTGCGTCCGGCGGAGATTCCTGTTGAGTTTGCGGCCTGCGGAGCATCGGGAGCGCCCGCGTCCGCGCCGCAGAACGAGCACACCAGATGTTCGCCCTTCACGTTCCAGCCGTCGAGGATCTTCTCCAGCTTCGCGAAAGCGGCGTTACCGCAGGCGGGACAGGTGAATTTGTCCCCGGGCTTCATGGGGCGGAAGCCTTGTTCTGCGTCATCCTGCGGAGACGGCGGCGTTTGCTCATGGCGGCGTAGAAGAGCGGGACGAGAAGCTTCAGGAGCGCGGCGGCGGGGACCGCCAGGATCATGCCGGAGATGCCCGCGATGACCGCGCCGAGGAGCACCACGATGATGGTCTCCACGAGCGTAAGGCCGATCGCCTCGCCGACCAGGACCGGGTACAGCAGGAGCTGTTCCAGGATCACGTGGATCAGCAGATACGCCAGCGCGATGCCGACAATGGGCATCACGATGCCTTCCTGCGCGAAGAGGATCGTCACGACGACGGACAGCAGCGCGGCCAGGACGGGACCGAGGAACGGCAGCAGGATCGTGGAGCCCGCGATGAGGGCGAGGATCGGCCAGAACGGCACGTTGAACGGCACGAAGATCAGCGCGTACAGGATGGTCTCCAGCACGATGATCCAGAAATAGCCGACCAGCCATGCCCGGAACATCCCGTAGATGTGGTCGATGATGCGGGCCGCGCCCCTGCGTTCGTTTTCGGATGCGCCGGGCAGCCAGCCGCTCTGGTAGATGCTGCTCACGGTCCATTCGCCGAGGTTCTGCCCGGGGTTTTCGCGTCCGGCGGCGAACATGGCCATTCTGAGCAGGAAATAGTAGTAGAAGAACAGGAACATCACGAGATCGAACGCGAACGTGCCGGCCCAGGCGGTGACATGGAACGCGTTTTTGATCAGTTCGTTGCCTGCCCGGAGCGAGAGTTTCGCCAGGTCGATGTTGTGTTCCTCCATCACGTCGGAGAACCGGTTCCGCAGGCGTTCGCGGACGTTCATGCCCGCCTCCGCTTCCTGCGACGGCGGATCGAGGCGGTCCAGCAGTTCACCGGCTTTTTGCTCCAGGCGTTCGACCACGTGGTTGTTCTGCGCCCATTTGGACATGGATTCGCCGGACATCGAGGCGAACGGACGGAGGAAATGCACCAGCGCCCAGGAACACAGGACCGTTACGATAACGACCAGGATGACGGTCAGGGCGGACGCCTGCGTGGCGATGCGGCGGCGTTCCGCCAGGGGGAGCCTGCCCGACGTCGTTTCCGCGTCGGTTCCGGGGTCATCCGCGGGATCCGGCTTCGCGTCGTCGAACTTTCGCGTGATGCGTTTGCGGAATGCGGTAAACGGCGCCTTCAGCCTAACCATGAACGCGTGGAAACCGAGCATGGGCCGCGTTCCGAAGAAACGGCGCTCCAGCAACTGTTCGAAGGAAAACGACAGGGCGGCCGCCAGGATGCCGAAGAACAGCGGCTTCACATAGACGGCGGCGAGCAGGAACAGGACCAGGATCAGGAAGACCGGGATGAACCCGTTCGCGGGCGCGACAAACGTGTCCGCCTTCGGCCGCAACATGAACTTGCGGGAAGCCGGCTGTTCCGCAGGCGCGGCGACGGGCTTGTCCTGGCCGGAGGTTTCCATGCGCGGTCAGTCTTCCGTGACGATGGACTTGCCGGAGCCTTCGACGATCTCGCCGCAGACGAACGCGGCGATCCCGGCGTCCTTCGCGGCCTTGATCGCGGTCTCGACGTCGCCGGGCCGGACGAACCAGACCATGCCGACGCCCATGTTGAACACGCGGTAGGCTTCCTGCACGGGGAGGCTGCCGAGCTGGACGAGGAGGTCGAATACGGGCGGCCGGAACGGGATCTTTGCTGTGTGGAAGACGGCGTCGACGGTCTTCGGCAGGATGCGCGGCACGTTGTCGATCAGCCCGCCGCCGGTGATGTGGGCGATGCCGTTGATGGCGACGCCCGCGGCCTTCGCGGCCTTGATGGCGGGGAGATAGCAGGTGTGGGGCTTCAGGAGGGCTTCGCCGACGGATTCGCCGCCGAGGATGTCCGGCGTGGATTTGACCGTGTACCCGCCCGCATCGAAGAGGAGTTTGCGGGCGAGGCTGAAGCCATTGGTGTGGAGGCCGTTCGATGCCAGGCCGATCGCGACGTCGCCGGGGGCGATGTGTTCGCCGGTGATGATCTCGCTCTTCTCCACGATGCCGGTGATGATGCCGACCAGGTCGAAGTCGTTGCCGTACATGCCGGGCATTTCGGCCGTTTCGCCGCCGAGCACGGCGCAGTTCGCGGCGCGGCAGGCGTCGGCGATGCCGCCGAGGACCTGTTCGTACAGCGGGCTGCGGAGCTTGCCGATGCCGATGTAGTCGAGGAAGTAGATGGGTTCCGCGCCCTGCACCGCGATGTCGTTGATGCAGTGGTTCACGATGTCGAAGCCGACCGTGTCGTATTTCTGCATTTCGCCGGCGACCATGAGCTTGGTGCCGACGCCGTCGATGCTGGCGACGAGGACCGGCTCGCGGTAGCCCGGGAACCCGGCCTGGAAGAGTCCGCCGAAGCCGCCGATGGGGGCGAGCATTTCGGGGCGGCGGGCGGCGGCGAGACGGGGTTTGACGCGGCCGAGGAGTTCAGTTGCGAGGTCGATGTCGACGCCGGCTTCTTTGTAGGAGGAGGGGGTTTGCATGGAGGCGGACTTTCGTGTTTATTGGATGAAGTTATTTGAGTTTCAGGTTGGAGAAGGCGGCGCCGAGGCTGCCGAAGGGTTCGTGGCTCTGGGGGAGCGGGTAGTTCTCGAGGATCTTTTTCTGCGCCTCGAAGATCGGAGCGAGGCCGATCTGCGCGAGCTCGAGGATCCTGTCGAGCTGTTCGCGGTCGAACGGCACTTCCTCGGCGGTGCCCTGCAGCTCGATGAACTTGCCGGATTCGGTCATGATGACGTTGAAATCGACGTCCGCGCCGGAATCCTCCTCGTAGCAGAGGTCGAGCAGCGGCACGCCGTCGCGGATGCCGACGCTGATCGCGCCGACGTTCTCGCGCATGGGAAACCGCTGGATCTTCTTTTCGGCGAGGAGCTTGCGGAACGCGATCTGAAGCACGACGCTCGCGCCGCAGATGGAGGCGCACCGGGTGCCGCCGTCCGCGTCGATCACGTCGCAGTCGATGTACAGCGTATTCGGGCCGAGCGCCTGAAGGTCGATGACCGAACGGAAGGAACGCCCGATGAGGCGCTGAATCTCCATGGTGCGGCCGGACTGCTTGCCGCGGGTCGCCTCGCGGGCGACGCGTGTATTGCCCGCGCCGGGGATCATGCCGTATTCGCTGGTGACCCAGCCGCCGGAAACGCCCTGCTGGCGCATCCAGCCGGGAACGCCCTGTTCGAACGAGGCGGAACAGATGACCTTGGTGCCGCCGGCTTCCACGAGCGCGGAGGCGATCGGATGTGCCAGATATTCGGGGGTGATGCGGAATTTGCGGGGCTGGGACGGCGCGCGTCCGTCGATGCGTTTGCTGTTGTTCATGCGGGGTCCATTTCAGCGGTTCAATAAAAAAAGCCGCCGCCCGACAGATGACCTACGCGCAAGGTCTTAACGCTTAGAGCTGCTTTGTTCCCAACCTGACTCGGTTCACGCAATTCCATCGCACAGGGTCCGGCGGACGACGGCAAAATCATGCAGTTTTCAATTTGCGGGAAGATTTTCCCTTGCTATTTACTTTACACCGTTTTGCAAAATATTCAAGGCAAAGAGCGAGTTCCGCCCGTAAATTTTTCCGTTCGACGATCCGGTCCACGAACCCCTTCTGAAGCAGGAACTCCGCCGTCTGGAAGCCCTCCGGCAGCTGCGCCTGCGTGGTCGCCTCGATCACGCGGCGTCCGGCGAAGCCGACCATCGCGCCCGGCTCCGCCAGGATCAGGTCGCCGAGCGAGGCGAAGCTCGCGGTGACGCCCGCGGTGGTCGGATGGGTCAGGATCACGATGTAGGGCAGCCCTGCCTCCTTGTGACGGTGAAGCGCGCCGCTGGTCTTCGCCATCTGCATGAGGCTGATGAGGCCTTCGTACATGCGCGCGCCGCCGCTGGCGGTCACGATCACGAGCGGGAGGCGTTTCTCCGTGGCGGTCTCGATGGCGCGCGTGATCTTTTCGCCGACGACCGCGCCCATGCTGGCGCCGAGGAACCGGAAGTCCATGACGGCGAGGACGTACGGATTGAGGTTGACGGCGGTTACGCCCGCGATCACGGCGTCGCGCAGCCCGGTCTTCTCATGGTTGGAGCGGAGTTTCTCCACGTAGGAGGAAACGCCCTCGAATTTGAGCGTGTCGACGGATTCGAGTTTCGGCGCGATCTCCTCGAAGCTGCCGAGGTCGGTCAGCAGGTCGATGCGCTCGAGCGCGGTCAGCGGGTAATGGTAGCCGCATTTGGGGCAGACCTGCAGGTTTTCCTCGCGGCTGCCGGTCGTGATCAGCTCGTTGCAGTTTTTGCATTTTTCCCAGATGCCCTGCGGGATCTCCTTGCGTTTCGCGACCTCGCTCCGTTTCTGGATGCCGTGGTGGGCGATCACGTTCGCGGGGACTACCGCGGTCGTCGGCAGGGGTTTGATCTTCTTGGTGAATGCGGCCATGGCGGCGCCTCGTATGTTTAGGTTTGAATCCGGTCCTATCGTATCGTCAACGCCGGGCGGCCGAGACCGCGAAGACCCTGGAAGCGCCCGCGTCAAGCAGGGCGGACGCCGCCGAGGCGAGCGTGGCGCCCGTCGTCAAAACATCGTCTACAACTAATATAGCACGCTTTTCGCATTTTGTCGAATCCGTCGGCGAAAAAGCGCCCGTTAAATTTAAAATTCTTTCCTTGCGTGTCAGCCGCGCCTGCTGACGGGTACGTCTGACCCGGCGGAGCGCCCGGACCACCGGCACGCCGAGTTCCGCCGAGATGCCCCGGCAGATCAGGTCGGCCTGATTGAATCCGCGTTGGAGGAAGCGCGTCCAGTGGAGCGGGACCGGCACGATCATGTCGACGGGACACGGGAGTTCGCGTTTGAGCTTGTCCCCGAGGAGGCGGCCCAGCGCGCGGGCGAACTCCGGGCGGCCGCGGTATTTCAGCATCATGATCGACAACCGTGCGTTTCCCTCCATGCCGAACAGCGAAAACGCCTGCGTCCACGGACGAGGCGGCTGCTGAAGGCATTTCGGGCAGACGTCCAGGATGCCGTCCATCGGACCGCCGCAGCCGGGGCAGAACGGAGGCGCGATGAACGGCAGCGACTCCAGGCAGTCCGCGCAGAACATCCCCGGCGAACCGTCGAACGGCGGCTTCCCGCAAATCGGGCAGCGGAACGGCACCGCCACGGACAGGCATCGGGTCAGCAGGGAATCGAGGCGGCGCGGCATGATGCGGCCTCAGCGTTTTTTCGAATAGGTCCCGTCCGGGTTCTTGCGGACGCGGTGCAGGATTTCGAGGCTGATCATGGTGGAGATCACGGTCGACGGCGGGATGCCCGTCGTGTCGGAGATCATGTCGACGTTCGCCGGTCCATGTGCCAGCACGTCCAGGATCGCGGTCTCCTCGCCGGAGAACATGGAATCGTCGAGGTCGTCCGGTTCCGTTGTCTGCGTGCCGCCGTCCTGTTCCGGGTCGAACGGGTTCACGGGAGATTCGCGGAGCGAGGCGGGATGGAATCCGGGCAGGAAATCGAACTCGTCGAGGATGTCGTCGAAATTCATCACGAGCTTCGCGCCCTGCTTGATGAGTGTGTTGCAGCCCGCCGCCGAAGGATTGTCCGCCTCGCCCGGCACGGCGAACACATGGCGGCCCTGTTCCAGCGCCTGCGCCGCCGTGATCAGCGACCCGCTGTTCACGCCCGCTTCGACCACCAGCGTCCCGCACGAAAGCCCGGCGATGATCCGGTTCCGCATCGGGAACGTGTGGCGCGTGGGCGCGGTCGTCATGGGAAATTCGGAAATGACCGCGCCGCCGGTGCGGATGATCGCGCGGGCGAGGTCGAGGTTTTCGATGGGATGAAGCTTTGCCAGGCCGCCGCCGAGCACGGCGATGGTCTTGCCGCCCGCGTCGACCGTGGCCTGATGGACGATCGTGTCGATGCCGATCGCCAGGCCGCTGATCGTGGTCCAGCCGCCGTAGGCTGCGGCTTCCGAGAGATGCCGCGCCATGCGTGCGCCGTAGTTCGAGGCGTTGCGCGTGCCGACGATGGAGATGGAACGGACGGCGAGGTCGTCGGGCAGGGATCCGCGCATGTAGATGCAGAGCGGAGCGTCGCGGAGCTCCCGCAGGGCCGCCGGATATTCGTCGTCGGTGCGGCACAGGATGGTCACGCCGCCGTTCTTCGCGATCTCGAGTTCGCGGTCGAGCTCGACGTGATCGCGCCAGTTGAGGATGCGGCCGGCAAGTTCCGTGCTGATGCCGCGGATGCGGGCGAGCGAGGCGGCGTCCGATTCGAAGATCGCCGAAACGGAGCCGCAGAATTCGATCAGGGCATTGGCGCGCGAACCGCCGATGCCGTTCAGCATGTTCAGGATGATGCAGCCGTTATGGTCGTTCACAGACGGCCTCCCAGACGGCCTGGATCGCCTCGCGCGGGACGTCCGTGCGGACTTCGGCGCGGCCGATCGCGAGCGGCAGGACGATGCGCGGCACGCCCGAAACGGCTTTCTTGTCCGCCGCCATCGCGGCGAGGAGCGCCGCCGGATCGCAGCCGGAGACCGCGACGGGCAGCCGGTACTGCCGGAGCAGGGCGGAGATCTTTTCCGCCGATCCCGCGTCGAGCAGGCCGAGCCGGACCGAGAGCTTCGCGGCGGCGGCGATGCCGACCGCGACCGCTTCGCCGTGCTCCAGTCCGCGGTAGTCCTGCACCTTCTCGATCGCGTGTCCGAACGTGTGCCCCAGGTTGAGCAGCATGCGTTCGCCGCGTTCCGTTTCGTCGCGGGAGACGACGGCGGCTTTCAATCCGCAGGATCTCGCCACAAGGCCCGCGAGACGGGTGCGGTCGCGGAAGAGCGAATCCCCGGCCGCTTCCAGTTCGTCGAAGAGCGTCCGGTCGAACAACACGGCGTGCTTGATGAGCTCGGCAAATCCGTTCGCCATTTCGCGGGAGGGGAGCGACGCCAGAAACATGGTGTCCATGAGCACGGCTTTCGGCTGGTAGAACGTGCCGACGAGGTTCTTTCCTTCGGGCAGGTCCACCCCGGTCTTGCCGCCGACGCCGGAGTCGATCATCGCGAGGAGCGAGGTCGGGACCTGCACGCAGCGGATGCCGCGCATGTAGATCGACGCCGCGAACGCGGCCATGTCGCCCGCCACGCCGCCGCCCAGCCCCACGACCAGCGAACCGCGGTCAAGTCCGGCATGCGCGGCGTCCTGGCAGATCCCGCCGATGGTCGCGAGGTGTTTCGAGGTCTCCCCGGCGGGGAATACGGATTCCGCCACGGCGGACGCCCCGGCGACCAGCAGGGTCCGGTGCAGGAGGTCGGCGTACATCGGTGCGACGTTGGAATCGGAGACGATCAGGACTTTCACGCCCTTCACGAACGGCGCCAGAAGCCCGACGGCCGCGCCGGACCGGAACAGGTTGTCCGACACGGAAATGTCGTAGGAGCGTTCGCCCAGATTGACTTTCACGGTTTCCATATCAGACTGCGTCCCCGGCGGCGGCCAGAAGTTCGGCGTAGGACGTGCGGCCGTCGTACAGCGCCTTGCCGACGATCGCGCCTTCGAGATTGGCGCGGTCCAGCGAAACCAGGCCGCGGACGTCCGCGGACGAGCTCACGCCGCCGGACGCGATGATCCGGCAGTCCGGGAGCTGGTCGCAGAGGTTCCGCATGAACGGCAGGTTCGGGCCTTTCAGTGCGCCGTCGGTGGCGATGTCGGTGAAGATGAAGCGTTCGATGCCGAAGAGGAACAGCGTTTTTGCGAGCGCCGCCGCCTCGACCGTGGAAGTCTCGACCCAGCCGCGGGTGGCCACTTTGCCGTCGCGGGCGTCGATCCCGGCCACGACTTTTTCCGGGCCGAATGCGTTGATGAAATTCTCCGCGCTCTTCGGATCGTCGCAGACCGCCGTCCCGAGGATCACGCGGGAGACGCCCAGGTCGAACGCACGTTTCGCGTCGTCGACGGTGCGGATGCCGCCGCCGAGTTCGCACGGGATGGACACGCGGGCGCAGATCGCCCGGATGGCGTCGGAATTGGTCATCGCGCCGGTCTTCGCACCGTCGAGGTCGACCAGATGGATCAGCGGCGCTCCGGATGCCTCCCACACCGCGGCCTGGTCGGCAGGAGTGCTTTCGTAGACCGTCTCCTGTGCGTAGTCGCCCTGGAACAGGCGGACGCAGTTTCCGTGAAGCAGATCGATGGCGGGAAAGATTTTCATGACTGGGAAACTCCTTTGCAGAGGGCCGAGAATCCGCGCAGGATCGCCAGCCCGTTATCCTGGCTTTTCTCCGGATGGAACTGCGTCGCGGCCAGGTTGCCCCGCGATACTGCCGACGTGAACCCGCAAATGTAATCCGTGCGCCCGGCGGTCACGGCGGCGTCATCCGGCACGACATAGAACGAGTGAACAAAATAGAACCACGCGGGCTCTTTGAACGATGCGAAACACGGATGCGCCGAGCGGAACGAAACCGTGTTCCAGCCCATATGCGGCACTTTTTCCGTGTCGGAGACGAACTTGCGGCAGCAGCCCTTCAGAATGCCGAGACCGGGCACGCCCGGCGCCTCCTCGCTGGATTCGAACAGCATCTGGAGCCCGAGGCAGATCCCGAGGAACGGCTTGTCCGCAGCGGTCCAGTCCCGCAGGAACGGGACGAATCCGGCACGGTCGAGATTCTTCATCGCGTCGTGGAAATTCCCCACGCCCGGCAGGACCACGCCCGCCGCGCCCGCGGCTTCGGACGGCGAACGCACGATGCGGGCTTCCGCACCCGTATAGATCAGGGCGCGCTCCACGTTCCGGAGGTTGCCCATGTCGTAGTCGATGATTGCGATCAGCGCCATACTTGTTCATCCTATAATTAAAAAAAGTTGCATAACAATATAACCCTTTTTTCATGAAATGTCAAGTTTTTTCGCAAAAACCGGGCGAAAGCGCCCGGCGCCGGTGCGATGGCGGGAACATCATAAAAAGCGCAGGACGCCTGCCCACCCCCTGGGAGACGCCCTGCGGATCAATCGTTTTTCAGGAGCTTGCCGAACCTGTCTCAATCCTCGACAAAGAGGTCTTCGTCATCGAACGGACGAACGTGGATTTCTCCGTTTTCGTCGTAGGTGATGGAGCTGCCGGTCGCGGATGCCGTGGCCGGGATCGGGACGATCTTGCGAACGGAATGCGGGACGGCGGTGTGAGCGGTGAAGCCGTGATCGAATCCGTTGAATCCGGCGAAGGTGTAACCGAAACCGTTGAAATCCATGCCGTGATTGAATCCGGCGAAAGCGTAGCCGAAACCGCCGAAATCCATGCCGTAACCGAAGCCGCCGAAGCCGTAACCGTATCCGAACGGGCCGAAACCGCCGAAGCCGTGATGGTCGAAGGTGTTTGCATAGGCGTTGATCGAAACCAGCCCCGCAATCGCGATGAGGATGAAAAGGGAAGCGATCTTTTTCATTTTTGTTTCTCCAGATTTATTATGTGTTTTATTTTGTGGTTTGTATTTGCAACTGATTGTCGGAGCGTCTGTTTGCGTCTTGCATCAGCGCTTACATCTCAATTAACGCATTGCAATTCGTTTTTATTGCATGCGGTTTCGATTATTTCCGGAAAAAACCGAAATCGTGAGTTTAAGGAACGCGATTCCTTCTATTCTCCAAGCTCAAGTCGAACAGAAGATAAAGCCATAAAAAAAAGACCATTTCCGTGAGGAGATGGTCTTTGAAAAGACGTTTGCGGATCGATAAGATCAGAAACCGCCGAAGCCGCCTCCGAATCCCATGCCGGGGCCGCCAAAGCCGCCTCCGAATCCCATGCCGGGACCGCCGAAGCCCGCGCCGGGAGTCATCGCCATGGTGTTGTCAAAACCCATGCCGGGATCGAAGGCCGGGGGGAATTCGCCAAAGCTCATGCCGGGATCCATGGAGAACGGAGCGCCGCCGAAGCCGGGAGCCATATTCTGCTGAACAGCAGCCGCTTTCGCCGCTTTTTCCGCCTTCCTCGCTTCACGGGCTTCTCTGCGTTCCGCACGGCGTTCCTCAGCCGCAATGGCGCGTTCTTCCGATGCGCTCATCTTCTTTTCCGCAGGAATGACCGCCGCGGGCGCCGGGCAAAGCTTCATAAGAACGATAAGGAAAAGCGGCATTAAGAAAACAAGAAAGAAGTAAGATTTTTTCATGGTAAGGTCTCCGGTTTGTCGTTGATTGTATCGTGTCTTCGTATCAAATAACGCGTTTGCCCTGCGTGATATTGTGCGGGAATCGTCTTTTTTTTCGAAAACCGGAAAAATGGTCCCTGATGAAAAAGGCCGAATCCATGAGGAGACGGCCCTGAAAAGTCATATATATTTTATTTAAATGGAATCTGAATACCGATGGCTTCCTTGCGGCCGAAATGGATGCCACCCCCGTTCAGTCGAGGTGCGGCAGAGGAGTCTTTTTGCCGTCCTGCGTGATGGCGCACAGAGTGACGGAGGTATGGAAAGCCGGATATGTTTCGCAGGATGAAACATCCCGTGCCGTAACGTTCACATCGTAGGAGACCGAGGTGTTTCCGGTCTTTTTCCGGGTTACGGTGAAGGTCAGCACCGCTCCGAGCTTCACGCTTTGCGTAAAGGACACCGCCTCCATGGCTCTCGTCACGAAGCGCACGCACGGATAATCCTCGATCGCGGCGAGGTAGGCGAATTCATCCACCCACAGCAGCATGTAGCCGCCGAACAGATTGCCGTGCTGGTTCAGGTGTTCCGGTCTGACTAACGTCTTGAATTGCATCCTTTGCCTCCATTTTCAGATGAATTGACCGTTTCGATCTCATTGTCTCCGGCGATCACGGCTTCGGCCCGGGGAGAAGCCGGGGCGCGTCCCCCGTGAAAGGAGACGTGCCCGGCGAGCTTGTTTTGAGCTCGGATGATTATTTGCCGGAGGTGGTGACGGTGAACCAGTCTTCGCCCGGCTTGTAGGTGTTCGGGAGGTTGTGCGTCTTGCGGAACGTGCGGGATTCCATGACGTAGTTCAGCACGTTCTTCACGCTGCGCTGCATTTCGCCGAGGGTGAGGCCGGCGTTAATGTCGTCCGGACGGCCCGCCGCCACCCAGGCTTCGTAGGATTCGAGGATGGAGCGGTCGTTGCGGCCGGGGCCGTTGCCGGGCATGAGCACGTCCATCTGGGAGCGGACGCGCCACGCGTTGTTGCTGACGTGAAGCAGATCGGACGAGCTGGCGCGGGTGCCCCAGTCGGTCATGAGGGAACCGGTCCAGCCCCACTGGCCGCGCAGGATGGTGGTGTTCAGATCATAGTTGTAGTAGTTCCAGAAGCTGTTGATCTTGTTGTAGCTGTCCATCATGTTGTACGGCTTGCCGACCTTCAGGCAGATCTCGAACGCGCGCAGATAGATCTCGCGCATGGCGCGTTCGGAGCAGCGGGAGTCGTTGGAATTGCGGTTGGTCTCCTGGTTGTTCATGGCGAAGTGCTTCGGTGTAGCGGAGGCGCCGGCCTTCTGGATGCCGCGCGTCATGGACGCCGCCATGAGCCCGGTGAGGAGCGGGTCTTCGGAGTAGTATTCGAAGTTGCGTCCGCAGAGGGGATTTCGGTGGAGGTTCATGCCGGGGCCGAGGATGCAGTCGACGCCGTTCAGGTCCATTTCCTTGCCGATCTCGTAGTACATGGACTCGATGAGTTCGTTGTTCCACGTGCAGGCGAGCAGCGAGCCGATGGGCAGAAGCGAAGCGTTGGCAGTAAGGCGGATGCCGGAGGGGCCGTCGCAGGTCGCGAGCGCCGGCACGCCCTTGTCGCGGACGCTCTGGAGGATGCCGGCGAAGACGGAGGCGTTTCCGGCGGGGCCGAGGCGGCTGTTCATGCCGCCGTCGCCGCGGAGGAGCGTTTCCATTTCGGCGGGCGTGAGCTGCGCCACGAATTCATCCAGCGTGTTTTTCCCCTGCTTCACGTCGATGAGCTTGATGCCTTTGTCGCCGGTTTCCGGCACGGCCTTCGGGAGGCGTTCCTTCACGCGGGCGGCGAGGTCGACTTTCGAGACGGGGACGCGTTCCGTGCCGGGGACGAGCTTGCCGTTCTGCTCGACCGGCTTCACGCGGTCGAACGCCACATCTTCGGAGGCGATGACGAGGGCGGGTTCGAGCTGTTCGATCACGGCGACGGAATCCAGCTTCGCGGTGCCGCACACCTGCGCGTCGCGGCTGCTGTTTCCGGCATAGAACTTGTACTCGCCGGGTTCGAGCACCCATGCGGCCAGATGTCCGGTGGCGCCGCTGTCGTCGAACGAAGCGAAATCCTTCGCGGGGATCGTGAAGGTGAACGTCTGGGATTCGCCGGGGGCGAGGGCTTTCGTCTTCGCGTAGGCCACAAGGGACTTCGCGGGCTTGCCGAGCTTGCCCTGAGGCGCGCCGCAGTAGATCTGCACGACTTCCTTGCCGGAGTATTTCTTCCCGGTGTTCGTGACCGTCGCGCTGACCGTGACGCCGTTCTTCCCGAAGTCGGCGCTGCCGAAATTCGCGGTCTCGATCTTGAACGACGTGTAGCTGAGGCCGAAACCGAACGGGTACAGGACCTTTTCGGGCGCGAACGTCTCGAAGTAGCGGTAGCCGACGTAGATGTCCTCGACATAGTTGTTGAACTCGCGGTTGCCGAAGCTCGATGCCGACGGATAGTCCTGGTAGGTGTTCGCGATGGCGGACGCGAGCTTGCCGGAGGGCGATTCCTTGCCGGTCAGCACGGACATGATCGCGTTGCCGGTCTCCATGCCGCCCTGCCACACGTACATGAGGGCGTCGATCTTGTAATCCTTCACCCATGCCATGTCGATCACGTTGCCCACGTTCAGCAGCACGATCGTCTTCTTGAACGCTCCGGTGATCTCCTTCAGCAGGTATTTTTCGGCGTCGGTCAGGTAGTAGCTGCCGGGTTCGAGCCTGCATTCGCGGTCCTCGCCGGCGGCGCGCCCGATCATGAGCACGGCGGTGTCGGTGCGCTTTGCCGCGGCCTGGATCTGTTCGGAGGTGAGGTACATCTCGGGCGCGTAGAACGGCCAGTTGCCCCAGCCGCCCGCGCGGAGCGGATTCGCCTGAGCCCACTTCGAGTAGGCGTCGAACAGCTCCTGGTCCGCCTTGACCAGTTCGTTGCGGGAAAGGGCGTCGGCGAGCGTGACGCGGTACGGCGGCTTCACGTCGCCGCCCGAGCCGTAGCCGACCAGGAAAGTCTGGATCTGCGTGATCCCGAAGAACGCGACGGTCTCGACGCCGTTCTGTCCGAGCGGGAGCGCGTTGTTGTCATTCTTGAGCAGGACGATGCCTTCGGAGGCCGCGCTTCTGGCGTACTCCTGCACAGACGGGTTCACCTCGGCGAACGCCGGAAGCGAGAGCATGGCGGCGAGCGCACAGGCGACCGCGGCGATGCCTTTGAATCTGAGGGACGGTTTGTGGACTTTCATAGGTGGAACTCTTGTTTGGGGGTTATAGGGTTTTATGATCGGTCGGAAACATGGAATAATATACTGCCTGCGGAACAGAATACAAGAGCCTTATCTGCGCGGAGACCAAAAAAGTTTGTGATTGACGATTGTAAAAGCAAATGCAACGGTTAAAAGGTTGCATGATGCGTTTAGTCTTACAAACCCGGAAATAGGGATATAACGGAGCGTGGCGCGGTTTTTCGGACGGCTGCCGTGGTGTCACCGGGAATCGTCGGTATGTTGAAAAAATTGTACTGCATGATTGCATTTTTAAAAAACGACCGCCTGACGGCGGTGTTGTTGTCTCCACTCATTATCGCGCTCCGACGCCGGGCGGCTCCGCTTCGCCCGAGCGCGCTCCGTATTCGCTCCCCCATTTTGCCCCGCTCCGCTTATCAGCTCAAGGATGCTTCCGTCCCGTCATTGAACTGGGACGAGGGCGAGGCGGAAGCCGAGGAAGCTGTTCCGGTGGCCGGGGTCGAAGCTGTTCCGGCTCGCGGAACAACAGTCCCTGGCGCTGCTGAACCAGCTGCCGCCCCGACGCACCCGTAACGAGCCAGTCGCGGGACCGGTGGGGTCGGTCGTGTCGCCACCGTAAGGTTCATACCAATCTCGACACCACTCAAACACATTACCGTGCATGTCATACAACCCGAACGCGTTTTTGTAGCCGAGACTTCCGACATCCACGGTCGCTTCACGGCAAACGCCTTTCGAGCCGTCGCCATAGGGATAAGTGCCGTCAAAATTCATCTTGTCAGCGTCCGACGCATCGCCATAGGAATAATTCATCGCCATACAGGCCCGGCACGCGTACTCCCACTGCGCCTCCGTCGGCAAATCAATGCGGTATCCTCGCGGCAGTTTATCGGCGTAAAGTTCATTCAATCGCTTGCAGAAATCCATCGCATCGTTCCACGAGACCCCTTCCACCGGGCGCCTGGCTCCTTTCCAATACGAAGGATCGGACAGGTCTTTACCGTCCTGCGAGGCGCAGCGGCCACTCATCACCGCCCGCCACTGCTCGTTCGTCACCTCGTATTTGCCCAGCCAATAGGACTTCGTCAGATGCACCGTCCTGCCGTCATCGCGCAGAAATTTGCCCGCCGGGATCAGCACCATCTCAAGTTTCACTCCGCCGGGCAAAGCAACGTTCCCATCGAACCCCCAGTGTCTCCATTTTTCTTCTTCGATGAGCCTTTCGTTCCTTTCAGCAACTCTTTCTTCAAACAAACGAAATGCTTCCTGACTTGATAATTCCGCTTCTTCTGGTGTGAGCACAGGAATTGCCATTGGAGCGTTCTTGTTTTCAGGTTGTGCTATCGCGGTATCAGACTCTGACTTGCTGCCGTCAGATTTACCTTCCAGCGGTTGTTCTTCGGGGGACGCGGACTTGATTTCAATTGATTTTTTTTCGACATGCCTACTCTCGATTGTGGACTTCGATTCGGTCACTGGCTTCGTTTCAGGAACAGAGACCGTTGGTTTCCTGTTGGACGTGGGGCTTTCTCTTTGAACCGTCTGAACATCCTCATGGCGATTGAATTCCTTGCGGTCAATGATGACGAAGAAAGCAATCAGCGCAACAATTACGACAATAGGAGCAATTAGATGTTTCATTTTTCAACAATTTTTCGATATTTAAAGATACTTGCTAGCGATCTCCGCAATGGTCAATTCCCCTCGCGTGGCTTCCAGCGCCACACGGCTCTTGAACATGCTGTCGTGCAGAAAATTGTGCAAATTTTAGGAAGCAGGGGTTGAAAGCCTCATCACTCATTTCTCTTACTTCTACATCGAATTTGCCCACAGATTCATTCCGAACATAACATGAAACAAATGAAATAAATGAAATAAGAGATAAGGAACAAATTAGCAAACAGAGTGTTTTTTTTCAACATAAAATCACCTATCGAAATAATTTTGTTCGGTTTTTATTCCATTCTAATCGACCGTTTAACTCATTTTGGAATTAATCATTTTTTATTACATGCTGGGTTTAAGCTCTTTTCCCTTTATTGAAAAAGATTGTTTTACTTTATTAAACGCTCCAATTGTATCTTTCCGGAAGAAGAGAAAACTACAAAGAACAACTACTGTAAAGCATATAATACTTACAATAACAGCGTTGACAAGCCATGCCAAGTAGTTATCGGGTGTACTTAATTGTAGAAACCAAATTATCCCCATCGTAAGAGCACACTCAAAAAAGGATATAAAAATCCTATACAAAACAATATATATATTTCTAAAGACTATATGACGGCTCATATATACAGAGTACTGAATTGTTCTAAACAGTGTTGCAGCCAAGGTTCCGATCGCCACACCTATTAGTCCGTACTTAAACACAAGTATGATTGATAATGACAGATTAATAATTGGTTCAACAATAGCGCCCTTTTTTGTCTGTTTATAATGCCCGGCCGCTTGAACTACAAGTTGGTAGGGAATTCTCACGCCATTGAAAAAGTTGGCTATGATAATAACATAAGCAAAGCCAGGTCGAATATAAGAAACGTCATTAACTCCTTTTGTATATATATTTATAAAGCCGAACACAAGCAGAGCGGAGCATGTATAAATAAAGGTGGAAATGCCATAGATTATTGTCTCGACAATTGCAACATTCTCGCGTAGAATTCTATCTTCTTTTTTTGCAATCATGTTTCCGAACGCCGCTTCCAATCCATTTGAGAAAGCAGCAAGTACTCTTCTGAGTCCCTCAAACACCATATTATAGACCGCATACACTGACACTTCTAACATATTCGTAAAAGCGGTAAGTACCATGACCGCAGTATTTGTGGTTGCAAAAACTGCTACTTGCTGCCAAAATGCATCCCATCTTTGCGAAATTGCCCTGTTATTCGGCTTAACATTAGTATCAATCTTGTATCTATGTCTGACATAAACTCCTAACAGTACCGGATATGCAACGTAGACTATCGCACTTGCGCCCTTCACGGCGTGAATAGAGCAACCAATGAGTAATAATGCCGCGCCTATTGATGTGTTTGCAATATAACATAAACACTTCAATAAAGATGGAACCCATAATCTTTGATCAGCCTGTAAAACAATTAAATAAGTTATTCCAAAGAAAGATTCCGCAAAAGTGCTGACACCAATAATCAGAAATAATGAGAATGTAAAAAACCAGCCAAATTCATTTTTCACAAGGAGAGGATAGATACTTGCGAACAAGATTATTGCGCCTGCAAGGATTAACCCTATTTTTTTCATGAAGATATCAGTTGCCTTTACTATGGCATTTATCTCCTCATGGTTTTCCTCTGCCAACGGCTTATACAGCGCTGCTCTAGTTGCTCCTCCTATTCCTGAACGAAGCAGTACTGCACATGACAAAAACTGGGTTATTGACGAAGTCAGCCCATTGTATTGGGATCCCAAATTACTGAGTATCAATCGCGGAAGGATTAATCCACAAACGACAGATATAAATTGCTCTAATAAATTAAACGCTGTATTTAATGTGGCTTTTTTCCCTCTCATGTTCTTCTCACCGGATCAATTTGATCTATTTCAAAAACCTTATCATTTCTTCATTTTGAAGTCTGTGAGAAACAGGCACCAAGAATTCATCCTTCAGATTGCCAACGACAAGCAGGAGACAAAGCTGTTCATCTTCAGGAATACCAAGTGATAATCTCAATTCATCCCAAGCTTTCGACCACACAACCTGGCGTTGAACAACACACCCACCCATTCCATAACCATGCAAAGACAAAGAGAGATAAGCAGCGTATATACTTGCTGAAACAATATACTGATATGTTTCATCCTGTCGGTAAGCACTAATTTTCCCCGTGATCATGATAAGCCTGGCAGCTTTATCAGCAAAGCCTCCAACACCACTCAATCTTTTTGCCAGTTCGTTGCTTTTTTCCTTACTTAGAACATAGGCTCTTACTCCTTGCCTGTTACAGGCCGAAGGAGCGTATTGAGCAAGATTCAATGCCTTTTTTAATAGTTCATCATTTACATCTGTATCCGCAAAATCTCGAATACTATGGCGAGTATGAAAAAAACGTTCTAATCTGTCTGTATTAAACTCGCAATCTTCTTTCCTGACGGTCATAACACCGCCGTATTTACCTGTATGTGAAAATGCATGATCGTGAACGAATTCTCTGATTTGATTACAGAATTCATCAGTATAACCCTTTTTTTCATGAAAGTCCAAATATTCCGATAGAGCATCTATGGCGACAACACATACTTCCCGATGATACGAAGATGGGCTGTTTTCTAATTGAGAAATCAGGTCCATGATTTTCTTTTGCTTATCATGCCCGAATCCAAGCCTGGGGTTACAGATTGTAAGACCCTTTTCAATCGAATGTGTAAATCTTGATAATTCAGCCGCTAAATGATTTTGTCTTGCAACATCTGAATCAAGTTCCTTGAGCATATGATTATGTCTAATAAGACCGCTGCCAAGCAATTTAAACTTAGTAAATCTCATTTATAAACCTCCAGCTTTATTGTAGTGTTCTTTTGAGATAGCTCCAGGAGAATTTACGTAGGTCATTAACCTGCTTCATTCTTTCATCATAATGAATGGAACTCGTTAACTTTGATAGAAAAGGTTTATCGTCACGTATTAATCGGTCGTCGAAACCTAACGAATGAATTGCCTCATTTACCTTGTTTTTTTCTCGATCGATGGAAACAAATTGTTTGTTCAAATTAATAGAAAAAATAGTGCCGTGAAATGTATCTGTAACAACATATTTAGCACCTATCATATGTTTTAAGAATAACAAAGGTGAGTTTTCAACACTATAATCAGAAGCTTTCAGCTTTTTGCCATTAACCCCCTGAATAATTCTCAAATCATTTGCTAAAGCAAATCTTTGCAACTCATTCGTCTGAGCGTCAGACAAATCCTTAAAGAGATACAAAAAGATAAAATTATCCTTAACAGTATCAGTAAGCATATTATCAGCAAGCATATTATCATAATCCTCTTGATCAAAGAGCAATGTCGGGTCACATACCATTTCCACGGGTTTGTTTGTGCAATTTGAAATAATGGATCTTGTGTACTCATCTCTTACGCTAATAGCATTCCATCTGTTTACAGCTTCCTGAATTCGCTCATCTATAAAGAGCTCCTTTTTCGCGTTTGCAACTGACCCAGCGTATGTAATGATTTTTTTTCCGGAAAAGACTGTTCCCCATAATATTGCAAAGTTTGCATTCAAATTCTTACTTCCAAGATTCCAAATTGTATCACTACCGAGAACAACACAATCTATATTGTTTTGATTTCTTTCAAAAGATAAATCCTTTCTTAGACGTGAAAAAGACCGTAGTGAATTTATATACTTGACAGCTTCAGAGAAGCCTTGAACTGCAAACATACCAAAAATTGCTTTGTAATCCGCAATTCTGTACTCAGGCAAGTAATTAAAAGTATAATATGATACTGAATGTCCTAGTTTTTCAATCGCAATACCTAGTGCTCTTGCTTGCCAGTAACTGCCGCAATTATTCGTGTTTAGGAGTGTTACAATGCAGACATTCATTATGTATGTTTCCTATTATTCTATTCCGACTTTAACGGAAGATTAAGCCATGTTCCAAATTTCTCATCCCACTCTTCGGGTTCAAATGGAACAAATCCGCTCCAATGGCAGAATGTCAATTCTCCAAAATAAATACTCCCATCTACTTCATATAAATCAACTCGAACATGAGGAAAACCATATGATAGCTTCTCAGCAAGTATCTTCATATCTTCAAATCCGGATGGTTTTACAGGAGGAATTGCTGCATTCGGGTGACCATTCAAAAATGGCAAGTGATTATAGTTCTCATCGTAAAAATCGAATTTTGTCTCTTCTCCGCTCTTCTGCCGATCGGATGCAATGAACAGTGCTTTGACTTTACCATCGAAGCAAAAAAACTTGTAATCTCTAAGCTCTTTTGTAGTCGAATCCTCCATATACTTTTCTGCAATGATTCGTGGTTTGACATTTTTGTACGGCCACTCACGATAGATCGCATAAAAACAAGAATTCAGCGATTTGTTGATCACTTTTCTGGCGTGTTTCAAATCAAACGATCGTTTATCCTTGCAAATCACCACTCCGCCGCTGTCATGCGTAGTTTTCAGAACAAATTGTTCCGGCAATGAATCGAAATCGATATCTTCGAATTTATTCCATACGCCAAGTGTCTGAATGGCATACTGGGATCCAATTCTTTCCGCTACAAACTGCTTTACCTCATATTTGTCCACAAGGGACGTATATTCGGGCCTTTGATCATGTAATTTGAGCCATTGTAGTTTCTCGGTGTATGTAACAGGGGTTTCAAGGTTGGGATATCTACCGAATTTTGCTTTGTACATTCTTCGGATATAGTCTTCATCATTCACTCTAGTATACAATCCATGTTCTGCTAAGAAAACAAAACGATAATCTGGCGAAACAATGAAACTATATAGTTTGTTCATTAAAGATCTTTTCATCTCTTGTACCTCTTATTGTATATTAGAATCTTTAATCTGTTTGTCTATAATCGTTGTTAAAGATTCCAATGTTAATTCACGCCAGGATTCGCAGCAGATTCTATTAAAGATTTTCAGAAGTCCCCGCGAACGAGAATAACGAGTTCTAATTCTGAATTCTCTAAGTCTATTGCGAGATACTCTATTTGCTATTCGGAAGAGTATAGACTCTTTTCCCAGGAATGTCAGCATCGTTGGGTTTACCATCGTTTCTGCAAATTGCCTGTAGTGTTTTTCAACAGCTTTATTGTCCAGAATTTCTTCAGATCGATCCATAAATTCTGAGAGTATTCTGGCACTCTTTTCTTCGTTTGCCAATCGTACCGTATTCTCTTTTTTTACAACCGGAAGATAGTCGATAGATTTATTATCATTGATTCTTACTAACAGACCATTTTCCCAACATTCTTCATTCCTATAATCAAACAAAAAATTCCCCTGACCATACACTACTGTCCGGTAAAAGTTTTGGGTTATGGTTG
>JAEEGG010009916.1_pt1 | contig 21208 bp, 17 predicted proteins | sample 9134161 | NCBI WGS metagenome assembly JAEEGG01 (sample SAMN16246543, study PRJNA631951) | gut metagenome | biome: gut microbiome; feature: rumen; material: CR-attached | host: Bos | place: Iran: Karaj | collected 2018-10
TTTTGTGAAGCACACGAGTTGCGCTCTGACCATAAACGAGAACGCCGACCCCGACGTCAGGACCGACATGGAGAAAATTTTCAACCGCCTTGTCCCAGAAAACCAGCCGTACTACGACCACACGTTCGAAGGCGCGGACGACATGCCTGCCCACGCCAAAAGCACACTGACAGGAACATCCATAACGATACCCATAACAAACGGAAGATTGAACTTGGGCGTGTGGCAAGGGATTTATCTGTGCGAATACAGAAACTACGCCAACGGAAGAATGGTCGTCGCTACGATTATTAGTTAAAAACGCTGATTTTCGCTACAAGTACAGTTTTTTGTCTTTTATAAACTCCTCTACTTCCGGATTCACCAACCCACGAAGGCTCTCGCCACACGAAATGCGGCGGCGTATTTCCGTTGAGGAAATGTCGTGCAGTGGCGCGTTTTCCAGAACACGGACTTTGGGGTATTTCTGCATTAAGGAATCCAAATCGACTCCCGGACGAGGATAGACAAGCATATCGAAATTGGACATTATCACATCGCTGTCCTTCCACCGCTCAAACAGCACAAGGTTGTCCGCACCGATTATAAGGCAGAAGTCGGTGTCGGGATATTTCGCGTCCAAGGCGCGCAGGGTGTTTATGGTGTAGTTGGGCAGCGGAAGCGAGAACTCGATGTCGGAAGCAAACAGACGCTCGCAACTTCTCAATGCCAAACGCACCATGTCCAGCCTCTGCTCATTTGGCGCGAGCGTGTCGGCTATCGTGCGCTTCAAAGGATTGAGCGGACTGACCACAAGCCACACCTCGTCCAAGTCGCTGTTTCGGGCTATGTAGTCAGCAAGAGCGACATGTCCGTTATGAATCGGATTGAACGAACCGCAAAATATGCCAACTTTTTTATTCACAAGAATATATAATTAAAGTACAAGATTAACACTTTATTAATTTCAGTGCACGCCACTCGCCGTTTTCCTTCATTTCCGCAAGCGAAAGCCCATGCTTGGCGGCGCACCGAACAAGAACATCGACATCGCCCTCCAGAAAGCCGCTCAAGAACAGCATTCCGTTCTCGTTAAGACATGACGCGTAAGCCGCCATGCCGCCGAGAAGAATATTGCGGTTGATGTTGGCAAGGACTATGTCGAATTGTCTGTTTGTCAAAAGATTATCGCTGCCGAGAGCAACAGAAACATTGCCGCATCCGTTCAGCTTCACGTTGTCGATGGCGTTTCTGTACGCCCACTCGTCAATATCCACCGCCAGCACGCTGTCCGCTCCCCTTTTGCTCGCCAAGATGCTCAGCACAGCCGTTCCGCAGCCCATGTCCACAACCTTTTTACCTTCAAGGTTCTCCTGCAGGAGGAAGGAAAGCATCATGCACGTCGTGGCGTGGTGACCCGTGCCGAACGACATTCTCGGCTCTATCACTATGTCGTACTCCGGCTCGCCGCAGTCCTGTCCCGGCGCGTGAATCGACACTCTGCCGTCCACGCTTATCGGCGTGAAGTTCTCGCTCTCCCACTGCTCGTTCCAGTCCCGGTCCTTTATCAGCTCTTCGCTGTAGTCAATCTTCAGTCCGTCCATAGGCAAGCGCTCTGCCAGAGAGTCCACGCTCGCCTTGTCGTATGAATCAACAGGGCAATAAGCGTGATACTCGCCGCCCTCATTGTCAAAAGATTCAAAACCGTCCTCTGCAAGCAGCGCGGAAATGGTGTCTAAAACAAAATCTTCCTTTATATTTGTCTTTAAAGTTATCTTTATGTAATCCATAATTGTGCAATTATAAAGAAGCGACGTCCGCTCCGATTACAAAGATAGAAATAATAGAATTATTTGAACATTTTTAAGATTGGCATAACAATTGCATATACGCCATCAGATGATTATGTTTTAATGAGTATAACAAATAAAATATAGGAGGAACATACTATGAAAAAGACCACTTTAGCTCTCTTCGCTTGTGTTGCCCCACTCTTTGCCTATGCGCAAATCGATGACATCTACTACAACTCATCCGACGCAAAGAAGGAAAAAGAGGCTGCTGCTCTGCAAGAGCACAGAAAAGCCGTGGCAAAGAAGGCCGCACAGCCAAAGGAGGAAACTGAAATCACAGGAGTCTCGGGAGACACAGTGTTTTACGCAAAAACACAGCGCGACGCGAGCGGCAACACCACATCGTATCAGGAAGGCTTCTACATCGACGCCAATGCGGCAGCGTCCTACAACCAGTATGACGCAAGCTTCTACACTCCTGAGGATGACGGCGACTACACTTACTCCGGCCGAATCAAGAAGTACCACAACAACGCCATCGTGATAGACGACGACAGCGACGACCTGGCTTACTTCACGCTCGGTCTGGGACTGGGCTGGACAGGATGGTCACTCTACCGCCCATATAACTACTGGGGATGGAGCTGGGGCTACTACAGACCTTGGTATTCTTGGTACTCGTGGGATTATTACTACGGATGGCATAGACCTTACTATTATGGCTATTACAGCTGGTACAGGCCTTATTACCACTACTACGGATGGCACAGACCTTACCATTATTACGGATACCACCACAGACCTTACCACTACAGAAGCCACTACAGCGAAAGAGGCCGCAGGGATTTCCGTACAAGAGGCGGTGCGACATCATACAGAAGCGCTGGAACAACAACTAACAGAAACGGCAATTCATACAGAAGCGGAACATCATACAGAAGTTCTGGCAGCGGAACATCGTACAGAAATTCCGGAAGCGGAACGTCTTACAGAAGCTCTGGAAACAGCGGAACTTCGTACAGAAGCTCTGGAAACAGCGGAACATCGTACAGAAGTTCGGGCAACAGCGGAACATCATACAGAAGTTCGGGCAACAGCGGATCTTCATACAGAGGCTCAAGCGGAAACTCTTCATATAGAAGCTCAGGCAGCAGCGGTTCTTCTTATAGAAGTTCTGGCAGTGGCTCATCTTACAGAAGCTCAGGAAGTGGATCTTCATACAGAAGCTCTGGAAGTGGATCTTCATACAGAAGCTCAGGAGGCGGCTCTTCATACAGAAGCTCTGGAGGCGGATCATCTTACAGAAGCTCGGGAGGCAGCAGCGGACGAAGCTCTGGCGGAAGCTCACGAGGCGGAGGAGGCAGAAGATAAGCCCAATACGTTTTAAATCACGATATTATACAAACAAACAAAACATTTATAATCATGAAAAAGTCAATTGTAACAGCGTCTTTGCTCATTGCGGCTATTGCGTCGGCATCGGCACAAAGCGAGTTTGACGCGCTGAAATTCAACTCCAACGACATCATCGGAAGCGCGAGATACGTTGGAATGGGCGGTGCAATGGGAGCGCTCGGCGGCGACCCTTCGAGCATCAACATCAACCCTGCCGGATTAGGAGTATATAGAAGTTTCCTGGAGGTTTCGCTGGGTATGGGTGTAAACATAAATAAGACAAGCGCTGACTGGGACGGCACAACGACAAACGACAGCAGAACACACGTGCCGTTCAATCACGCTTCGTTCATCATCGGATACACCAACAAGGACAAATCCAAAGGCGTGGTTGGCAACAACTTCGGCTTCTCGTACAGCAAGCTCAAGGATTTCCACCGCAACATGGCAATCTCGGCACAAAACCAGTCGTCTTCAATGACTGATTATCTTGCCGCATACACAAACAACAACGAATTTCTCAACAGGGACTTCAGCAATCTTAGCGACTACGGAGATTTGCGCAACGGATACTTGTCAAGCATGGCTTATAATGCATATTTGATTAATCCAAATGCCACTCAGGATACTGTGTTTACTCCACTCAACTCAGAAGAAACATTTAATCCTGAATATTTGAGCCAGGAAAGAGGTTACTTGAACGAGTACACATTCTCTTACGGAATGAACATAAGCAATATGGTATATTGGGGAGTTTCGATGGGCGTGCAAGACCTTTATTATACCCGCGAGACATCATACTATGAAAGCAATAATGGCAATGGCAAAGATCAGATAAGCTACCACGACATGAAGTTGCTCAACCGCATAGAGACAAAGGGAACAGGAGTGAACTTCAACGCCGGTATTATAGTTAAGCCTATCGACCAGCTGCGTCTTGGTGTGGCAGTGCATTCGCCTACCATATTCACTTCATCTGAAGACAACTACGGCGTAAACGATTACATGCGTACTAGTATGGCTGCGTATACAGACAAAGACAGATACGAGGCGCCTGCAAGCCATGACAACTACTACGAAATTCTCTCTCCATGGAAATACAACTTCAGTATAGCTGGAGTATTGGGACACAGAGGACTCATTTCTGTTGACTATCAGATCGCAGACTATAACACAATGAAGATACGCGAGGACGGCGGACGTGACTGGAACTACCGCTTTGAGAACAACAACATAAAGGACAAGATGCAGGCTTCGCACTCTCTGCGCGTCGGTGCTGAGGTGAATGTCGTTGACGGTCTCTTCCTGCGTTGCGGTTACGCTTTCGTGACATCGCCATTTACCGACAAGGACAATGTTACAATGGAATTGTTTGAAACATATTACACAAGCCCAGAGTTCTTTGTTGACAGATGGACAAACTACTACTCTGCTGGTCTTGGCTACCACAAGGGATTCTGGTATGTTGACCTGTCTTATCAGCTGAAGCAGCAGGATTTTGACTTCTACGCTTACGATTACACAATCGCTGATGCACCAGCCGACGGCATAAAGCTGAACAAAGCAGAACTCACATCACTTATCCATAACGTTTCAATCTCTGCTGGAGTCAAGTTCTAAGCAAAGAGAGTTGGATGCAATAAAAAAGAGCAGATTTTTCAATCTGCTCTTTTTGTTTTATGCCATAAGCATCAGTTTCTGAACTCGAGTTCTCCGTTCTTCACGTCCACGACGATAGGCTTCGTGCGGTCCACCTTGTCGGCAATCAGCTGCTTGCTCAGTTCGTTGAGCACACAACGCTGTATCACCCTCTTGACAGGGCGCGCTCCGAACTCTGGGTCGTAGCCTTCCTGTGCTATTTTCGCCACAGCCTCGTCGGTCACGTCGAGCTCCACGTCGCTGTCCTTGAGCATCTTCTTCACGCTGTTTATCTGCAAGCGTACAATCTGCTTAATCTCGTCGCTGCTGAGTGGCGAGAACATTATCATCTCGTCGATACGGTTGAGGAACTCCGGACGGATTATCTTCTTCATCATCTCCATGACCTGATTCTTTGTCTTCTCCACCACTTCCGCCTGGTTCTGCGGAGTTATCTTCTCGAAATTCTCCCTTATCAGGTCAGAGCCAAGGTTCGACGTCATGATGATGATGGTGTTCTTGAAGTTCACGGTTCTGCCCTTGTTGTCGGTCAGACGGCCGTCGTCAAGCACCTGAAGCAGTATGTTGAACACGTCGGGATGCGCCTTCTCAATCTCGTCGAACAGCACTACAGAGTACGGCTTGCGCCTTACAGCCTCGGTCAGCTGTCCACCCTCGTCGTAGCCGACGTATCCCGGAGGCGCTCCTATAAGGCGTGAGACGCTGAATTTCTCCTGATACTCCGACATGTCGATACGCGTCATCATGTTCTCGTCGTCGAACAGGAAGTCGGCGAGCGCCTTGGCGAGCTCGGTCTTTCCTACTCCGGTCGTTCCCATGAATATGAATGAGCCGATAGGTCTCTTTGGGTCCTGCAGTCCGGCACGGCTTCGTCTGACGGCGTCAGAAATAGCGCTTATCGCCTCGTTCTGCCCGATGACTCTCTTGTGCAGCTCGTCCTCGAGGTTCAGAAGCTTGCTCTTTTCGCTCTGCGCCATCTTGGTCACTGGTATTCCCGTCCATTTAGACACAACCTCGGCGATGTCGTTGCTGTCAACCTCCTCTTTTATCATAGGATGGTCGCCCTGAACATCGTGAAGCGCCTTCTGCTCCTTTTCTATCTGCGTTTCGGCCTCTTTTATCTTGCCATAGCGTATTTCCGCCACCTTTCCGTAATCACCCTCACGCTCAGCCTTCTCCGCCTCATACTTGTAGTTTTCTATGTTTATTTTCAGCTGCTGTATCTTGTCAAGATGGCTCTTCTCGTTGCTCCACCTGCTCTTGAGTTCATTGCCCTGCTCTTTGAGCTCGGCAATCTCCTTGTTTATCTCCTCCAGCTTGCGTGTGCCGCTCTCGTCTCTCTTGATAGCCTCACGCTCAATCTCCAGCTGCTTGATGTCTCTCTCCACAGTGTCGAGTTCCTCCGGCACGCTGTCAATCTCCATTCTAAGGTGCGCCATCGCCTCGTCCATCAAGTCTATCGCTTTGTCGGGCAGGAAACGGTCGCTTATGTATCGGCTGGAAAGCTGCACAGCGGAGATTATGGCGTCGTCGTTTATTCTCACCTTGTGGTGGTTCTCATACCTTTCCTTCAGTCCACGCAGAATTGATATTGCGCTTGCCTCGTCCGGCTCATCGACAATCACTTGCTGGAAACGTCTTTCAAGCGCCTTGTCCTTCTCGAAGTACTTCTGATACTCCTCCAAGGTCGTCGCTCCGATAGACCTCAATTCGCCTCTCGCCAGCGCCGGTTTGAGTATGTTGGCAGCATCCATGGCGCCTTCGCTCTTTCCTGCGCCCACGAGTGTGTGAATTTCATCAATGAACAGGATTATCTCTCCGTCGCTCTTGATAACCTCATTCACAACGGATTTCAGCCTTTCCTCGAACTCGCCTTTGTATTTAGCGCCGGCAATTAGCGCGCCCATATCGAGCGAGAAAATCCTCTTTGTCTTAAGATTCTCCGGCACATCGCCTCTGACGATTCTGTGGGCAAGACCTTCGGCTATCGCCGTTTTTCCAGTGCCCGGCTCGCCTATGAGTATAGGGTTGTTCTTTGTCCTTCGGCTGAGAATCTGCAGCACACGTCTTATCTCGTCGTCACGTCCGATGACGGGGTCCAGCTTGCCGCTTCTCGCCTTCTCGTTCAGGTCTATCGCATACTTCTCCAGTGAGCGGTAGCTGTCCTCGGCGCTCTGGCTGTTCACTTTGTTGCCGTTGCGCAGCTCGCTTATCGCCTTACGCAAGGCGTCTTCGGTCATGCCTAAGTCCTTGAGCATAACGCTCACGCTGCTGTTCACCACATAAAGAGCCAGCAGAATGAACTCTACGGAGACGAACTGGTCGCCTTCCTTCTGGGACAGCTCCTGCGCCTTGATAAGCACGCTGTTCGCCTCGTTGCTCAAATACGGCTCACCGCCGCTCACCTTAGGCAACGACGCAATTTTCGCATCAAGCTTGGACAAAAGCTGCGTTTTATTGACTCCTGTCTTTTTCAACAGAAAGTCCGCTACGCTCTCTCCTGCATCCAGGACACCCTTAAGAAGATGTTCGGTCTCGATAATCTGCTGACCATTCTGGCTGACAGACTGCAAGGCTTTCTGAACTGCCTCTTGAGCCTTGATTGTAAAGTTTTCCATTTTCATAATAAGCTCCTTTCTTTTTTCCGCAGTCCGTTCAAAGCGTATGCCACTACGCAAAATAAGACATTTTGACACAAAACAAGAATGCAATATGCCAATTTGACAGATTGATAAATAAAAAAGAAGGACAGACTGTCTTAGTCTGCCCTTCAAGTTTCTGTATCAAGGAGGTTGTTATCCTATCTTTATGTTCAGTTTCTCCAGAACGTCCTTGATTTTATCGTATGTGGTCAATGTCGTAGGAACCAAAGGCAAGCGTAGCCTGTTCTCCACAAAGCCCATCATAGAAAGCATTGACTTCACTCCTGCTGGGTTTCCGTCCACAAAAAGCAGACTGAACAACTCGCTGAACTGACGGTGTATCTTTCTTGCGCTCTCGTAGTCGCCGTTCAATGCCAAACGCACCATCTTGCTGAACTCCGCAGGGAACGCGTTGCCGATAACAGAGATAACGCCTACCGCGCCGAGTGTTATCAGCGGGAATGTGATGCCATCGTCGCCGCTTATTACAACAAAGTCCTTAGGCTTGTTCTCGATAATCTCATCAATCTGCGACATATTGCCCGAAGCCTCCTTCACTGCTATGATATTCTCGAAGTCGCGAGCCAGGCGAAGTGTTGTCGATGCCGCGATATTCACACCTGTACGTCCAGGCACATTGTAAAGAACGACAGGCACTGGCGAAGCCTCGGCTATCGCTTTATAATGCTGGTACAAACCTTCCTGCGAAGGCTTGTTGTAGAAAGGCGCAACACTCAGTATCGCATCGAATTCATCAGGGTTCACGCGCTTAGCCTGCTCTATGACAGAAGCCGTGCAGTTTCCGCCGCATCCAAGTATCAGCGGCACCTTATGATTAACCTTCTCGATGATGAATTTCTTTATTTCAGTCTTCTCAGCCTCTGTCAGCGTTGGAGTCTCGCCAGTTGTGCCAAGCACCACCAAATAGTCTGCCCCGTTTCTCAATTGATAGTCAAGAAGTCGTCCCAACGCTTCAAAATCCACACTTCCGTCTTGCTTGAACGGTGTTATCAATGCTATTCCAAGTCCCTTTAAATCCAGCCTTGCCATATATTATTGTATACTTCTATTTTGCGTTAAAATAATCCTTCAAAATTACGATTTTAATCCTTTGATTGTACGTTGCGGACGTAAAATAATATCTGATTAAGAAGATATTCCTCATCTTTACCCTCTTGAACAGCTATCATAAGGTCGGAAACGGCGCCTTCTTCCTTGTACGCCGACACCTTGAAATCGGCCCGTCCGTGGCTGAGCAGATAGTCCAGAGCAAGCTCCTCGTTGCAATACAGGGCTATCATCATGTCGTAGCTGTTGTTTCTGAACTCATCAACAAGCTTGTCGCAAGGCAGGTCGTACTCGTTCAGCTCGCTCTCGCCGAAGAGCCTGTACTCCGCTCTTTGAGTGGATTCAGCCTCTTTCTTGTCTATCACGCCCCACATGTACACTTTCTTGCCGTCAGCCTCCAATATCTTCGCGTACTTCTTCATTTTGCTGTTATCCTCCTCGACGTCGCTGCGGAAAAGCAGCATGACAGTTTTCACATCGCTGTATTTCGGAAAACGGGCGCTACGCTTATTTGCCTTTATCGCTTTGGAGATTTCTCTTTTAGCGAAGAATCTTTTTATGTTTTTCAGTATTGACATCGTTTTTGGGGACTTTATTATTCAACCATCGCCAAGAATTCATCCTCGCTTATTACTTTAGTTCCTAACTCATTGGCTTTCTTTATTTTGGAAGAGCCTGGCTTCTCACCTGCTACGATAAAGCTTGTCTTTGCATTAACCGAGCTTTGGAGCTTGCCGCCATTGTCACCCACCATCTGCTCGAGTTCCGAACGTCTTTGCGGTGTGGCGAAACTGCCTGTGACAATGATATTAAGCCCGGCAAGCTTATCGCCTACGACTGCCGCATCCTCGGTGTTAAGCTCCATCTGCACTCCATAGTCGCGCAGACGCTCAATGAGGGCGTTGTTTTTCTCTTTGCTGAAGTAGTATTTTATGCTTCCGGCAATAGACTCGCCTATCTCGTCAATCTCCTGCAACTGCTCCAACGAAGCCGCCTTTATCGCATCTATCGACTTGAACGCCTTGGCTATCTTTTTGGCCGCCGATTCGCCAACGTACCTTATGCCCAAAGCGAACAGCACTCTGTCAAACGGAACTTCCTTTGACTTCTCAACACTCTCTTTCAACTTCATCGCGCTCTTCACGCCCCAGCCCGGCAAACGCGAAAGCATGTTCAAGTCTATCGTGTAGAGGTCTGCCACATCGCCTATCAGCTTATTGTCGAACAGCAAATCAATGCCTTCCTCGCCTATGTTTATGTCCATGGCCTTGCGGCTGACGAAATGCGCTATCTTGCCCTTCATCTGCGGCGGACATCCGTCTTCGTTCGGACAGTAATGCGCGGCCTCACCCTCAAGACGAACAAGCGGAGTTCCGCACTCCGGACATTTGTCTATGAAGCCGACGGGAAGAAGGTTCTCCTTCCTCGCATCCTTGTCCACTCCTACTATCTTCGGGATTATCTCGCCGCCCTTCTCCACATACACCATGTCGTCGAGTCTGAGGTCGAGTTCGCTTATTATGTCGGCATTATGCAGCGATGCCCTCTTGACAACCGTTCCAGCAAGCTGCACTGGGTCGAGATTCGCCACAGGCGTTATCTTGCCTGTACGGCCGACTTGATAGGTCACTTCGCGCAAGCGTGTGCATTCCCTTTCCGCCTTGAATTTATATGCGATAGCCCAGCGAGGCGATTTTGCCGTATAGCCGAGTTCGCGCTGCTGCCTCAGTGAATTGACCTTCAGCACAACGCCATCGGTAGCCACAGGTAGGTTCTTGCGCTCTGTGTCCCAGTAGTTTATATACTCCATCACCTCATCAACGCTCTTCGCTACCCTCACAGCGTCAGAGACCTTAAATCCCCATGATTTCGCCTTCTGCAGCATTTCGTAATGCGTGTCGCCGCCTATATTCTCGCCAAGCACAAAATACAGATACGCGTCAAGCCTGCGCTTCGCTACCTCTTGGGAGTTCTGGAGCTTAAGCGTTCCGCTCGCCGCGTTTCTCGGATTGGCGAACAACGGCTCTTCCTGCTCCTCTCGCTCCTTGTTCAGTTGCTCGAACACGTTCCAAGGCATCAGTATCTCGCCTCTTATCTCGAACTCCTCCGGATAGTCGCCAGCCGGCAATGTCAAAGGAATGCTGCGTATGGTACGGACATTGGCTGTCACGTCGTCGCCCTTTTCTCCGTCGCCTCTCGTCACGGCCTGCACCAGTTTGCCGTCTTTGTATGTCAGCGAAATTGATGTGCCGTCGAACTTCAGCTCGCAGACTATCTCTATATCCTCGTTTATGAATTTCTGGGCACGAAGCAGGAAGTCCTGCACCTCGCCTTTGGAATATGTGTTGCCAAGCGACAGCATCGGGTACTTGTGCTTGACCTGGCTGAATTCCTTGCTGACATCGCTGCCGACTCTCTGTGTCGGGGAATTCGGGTCGAAGAACTCCGGATGGGCGTTCTCCAAATCCTGCAGCTCGCGCAGTTTCTGGTCAAAGTCATAATCGCTTATCACAGGCTGCGACAGCACATAGTAATTGTAGTTATGCTTGTGGAGCTCAGTCCTTAAAGCTTCTATTCTCGCTTTTACATCGTCCGTCATAAGCAAATGGCGTTTGGTGATTATTATCAGATTCGTTCCACATCAGAGAACAGCATCCAGCCGACACTGCCGTTAGAGAGTTTCACTTCTATCCAGCCGTCAAGCTCGCTTTGTATCTTCACTTTCGTTCCCTCATGCACTACGAACAGGCTCGTTCCGTTTTCGTCCGGAGTACTCTTCACAGTGACACTTGGCGACATCACTATTGCGTATTCTCTATTTATCAATCTCTGTTTCTGCTTGTTAGAGAATAAAATCGACATAACAAACACAACAGCCAGCAAAATAGCGCCGAAGAAACCTATCTTCCTGAAAATCATATTTCTCAAGAACAAATAGCCCAACACGAAAACCAGTGCAAACACGAAGCAGAAAATGCTGGTCAACGCCCATGCGTCGCTGCTTGCCATGTTCGCCAGATTGTTTACCCATCGAGTGACGAAGAACTCGCCCACCTCGTCTATCTTGTCCTGCTTCTTGCCATTGGCTATTATCAGATTCTCGCGCGCGTCGGTCATTCCCGGCTTTATGAGAAGGGCGCGTTCATAATACAGAATCGCCTTGGCTATCTGGTTCTGGCGGTAGTAGCAGTTGCCGAGGTTATAGCAAACGTCAGCCGACAACTCGCTCTCGCTCTGCATGCTTTCGTATATCTCAGCCGCAGCGGCGTAGTCCTTATTTTTGTAAGCCTGCTCCGCCTTCGCATTCAACGATGCTGGGTCGGCAGCGTATATATTGCATCCGAATAAAAGCGTAATCGATAAAAACAACAGCTTTCTCATAAGTCATTTACTATTTTACGTTTTGTTGTATTCTTGATATGACGTCAATAGCCTTCTCGTAAACGCCCGCCATTTCCGCTCCTGCAGAAGGAGAATATTTCGCGAACTCGCAAGTGTCCAGAATGCTCAAGAAATCGGCCACATCCTGTCCGTCGACGGAATTTGCCTCCAGTTTCTCGCCTATGTTCTCCTTAGTGAGTTCGGACTGCGGTATTGAGAATTTGTCGCTGACATAGCCAAGCATTGCTCTGAGCACTTCGTTGTAGAACATATCCTCGTTGCGTTCCGCCATATAGCCGTTCGCAGCCTTCAGGCGCTTGATTGCCACCTTGTTGGCTTTTCTGTTCTTGCGGAGTGTTTCGTCTGAGTTTATCTTGAAATAACGCCTCAGCACCACGAAGGCAACGCATGCTGCAATAAACGACAGCAATATAGCAAGCCAGTATCTCACGCTTCCGAGAAGATAATCGCCTACTGCCTCGTAATCAGGCTCTTTGGTGTGCACATATCTTATGTCCTGACCCAGCATCTTGAGCTGCTCCTGATTTGAGTAATTAGCCATGGCCACGCCGTTGGCGCCATTTCCTTTTGACACATGGATGTTGTATTCCGGAGTCGTGATCTTCTTGTATGTCTTTGAATTGACATCGAAATACGAGAACTCGTAGGAAGGAATCTTGAAGTCGCCTGCGCTGCGTGGTATCAGCAGATACTCCACTGTCTTGCTGCCCGACACACCGCTCTGGCCCGTTTTGAAGTTGTTGTTCACCTTAGGGTCATAAGTCTCGAAGTCGGCAGGGAATTCCACTTCCGGATTCTTCACCATCTTCAGGTTTCCTGTGCCCGAGATTGTGTATTTCAGCGTTATTGGGTCGTTGACCGACACGTTGGTTCCCGTGAGCGAAGACTTGAAATCAAAGCTTCCCACTCCGCCCGAGAAGTTCGCCGGCTTGTTGCCAGGCAGCGGATCTACGGATACGGTTATGCTGTTTGATGAAATTGTCTTCTGCACATCACGGTATGTGTCGAAGAAACTTGACAAGAAGTCGTTGTTTCTGTTATGCAGTCTGAACACGAAATCAAAGCTGAATGGACTTATAGTCAGTTTGCCTAAACGCTGAGGATACAGCAGCACCTGATACAGTGTCGCTGTCATGTAATTCTTGCCGTTGTAATGCTCCAGCTGCAGCTCTAGGTTCTTCTGCTGAGGCATCTCCTGCTTCATGAATCCGTTGAAGTCCGGCACTTTTGCGCCTTGCGACCTCAGCACATCAACCAACGAATACAGTTTGTAGGTGACAAGCAGACAGTCTTGCTCGTAAAGCCTTGACTTGGAAGGTATGGCACGGACAAAAACGTTGCTTCCAGACAACTGCGCCTCGCCTCTTCCTGTGGCTGCGGAAGGTCCTTGAGGCGCAGAGCCTGCATTGCCTTGGTTAGAGGAGCCGCCACCATTGCCGCCGTTGCTTCCGGCTGGCAATACGCTAACCTTAAGCGAGTTGGACGTCAGCCTTTCGCCATTGAGCGTTATGCTTGCCGCTGGCAGTGTGAAAGTACCAGTCTTGCGCGCCACAAGTGTGTAAGTGCGCTTTTCCGATGACGTCGATGTCGCTTGTCCGTTCACTATCTGCACTCTCGAAGACGATGATGTGTAAGGACCTGCCACGATGTCAAAATTGCTTATATCCGGAATATTGAAACCCTGTCCACCAGTCTCGTTCAACGTATATGAAAGATTGAACGGCTCGCCTACTACAACCGACTTCGGAGCCGAAGCCCTGAATTTAACGGAAAAAGCATTGACAGCAATCATCAATGTCGCTGCCAATGCCGTTAATATCTTATTTCTATAACTGATACTCATATTACCAATCCTTTTCTAATCTTCGTTTTCCTCCTCTTTTCATCTGACCTTGCACCTTGTCCTGCACATTCTTCTGGTCCTGTTCCAAGGCTTTCAGAATCTGCTCCGCCTGTTCCTTGGTCATTTGGTTATCGTTTTGCTGCTGTTGCTGCTTGTCTTGCTGGTTCTGTTGATTCTGCTGCTGTTGCTGCTGATTCTGGTTCTGCTGCTTATCCTGTTGCTGCTTGTTGTCTTTGTTCTGATTATTCTGAGGCTGCTGCTGTTTTTTCAGTTTCGCCTTAGCGAGCGACAAGTTGTATCGCGTGTCGTCGGATTTCGGATTCAGCTTCAACGAGTTCTTATACGCCTCTATGCTTTTTTCGTACTCGTTCTGCTTATACAACGAGTTGCCGATATTGTGAAAGGCATTGGACAGACGTTCCTTGTCCTCTCCTTTGGATGCAATAGTGCCTGCTTTCTGATAAAACTCTATTGCTTCCTTATACTTGCCTTGCTTATAGAGCGCATTGCCTATATTGAAGTTGGATTCAAACGAATTGCTGTTCTTCGAAAGCCCTTTTCTATACTCAATCTCGGCCTCTGTGTATTTGCCGTCCTCGTATGCCTTATTGCCAGAGCGTATGTCCTTATACTCCTTCTGCGCATGAGCGGAAAAAGCCATACAAGCCAATGCAAATGCCAATATAAGTTTACTTCTTGTCATCACCAAAAATCTTTATGTTGTCAAAGAACTTATTCCTCTTCTCCGAGATGAACAGTTCTGCCACAAGGAGCAGCAGTATCAGACATGCGAAAAACTGGAATTGCTCATCGTACTCCGAATATACCTTGGACTCGACATCGGACTTAGCCATTGTGTCAAGCGCCTTCTCTATGACTTTCTGCGCATTGTTTGAATTGTCAACCCTGACATATATTCCGTTGCCGGCCTGGGCTATGTTCATACACATAGGCTCGTTCAGCTTGGTCACGACCACCTCGCCGTGCTCGTCCTTCTTGAACGACATAAGCCCCGGCTGAGGTATAGGCGCGCCTTGCGGACTGCCGATTCCCACCACGTTAACGATTATGCCCATTGACGCAGCCATCTTGGCAGCCTCCACGGCATCGTCCTCGTGATTCTCGCCGTCGGTTATGACCACAATCGCCCTGCCCACTTTAGCCTTGTCGCCGTTATCCTCTTTGTCGCCGCCAAACGACTTTGTGGCAAGGTCTATCGCCTCGCCTATCGATGTTCCCTGAGTCGGTACCAGCGATGTGTTTATCGACGACATGAACATCTTGGCAGACACATAGTCGTTGGTGATTGGTATCTGCGTGTAAGCATCGCCGGCGAATACAATCAGTCCGACCTTGTCGTCGCCACGCGCGTCGATAAGCTGCATCATCATTCGCTTGGCCTTTTCCAGTCTGTTGGGAGTCACATCCTCCGCCATCATTGAGTTTGACACGTCAAGAGCGAATATGACCTCAATGCCCTGGCGCTTGACATTCTCTATCTTGGAGCCGAACTGCGGACGCGCAATCATGACAATGGTCAGAGCCATAGCCGTGATTATCAAGCCCATCTTAAGCTTACGCCTTGTCGATGAGAAGTCCGGCACAAGCTGCAGCAAAAGGCTCTTGTCGCCTATCTTCCTTATCAGTTTCTGCCTTCTTCTGTGCGAATACCACAGCACCACGCACACGACGGGCAGCAAGAACAACAAGTACAAATATTCCGGATTAGCGAATCTAAACATGCTTTTCTCTTTTTATGGTATTCTGTCAAACAAAGTCTTTCTCAGCACAATCTCGGAGAATATGCACAACAGAGCCAGCAGCGCGAACGGCAGATAAGCCTCGTTCTTGCGGCTGAAGTCCTGAACCTCTATCTTGGTTTTCTCCATTTTGTCTATCTCATCGTAAATCTCCTTGAGTTTCTTGTTGTCGGTGGCTCTGAAGTATTTGCCGTCAGTCTTCTGGGCTATTCTCTTCAGCATAGGCTCGTCTATGTCCACATCAATCTCCTGATACTGTATGCCGAAAGGCGTGTCAATAGGGAACGGCGCCTTGCCTCGTGTGCCCACACCTATCGAATAAACACGGACTCCCATCTTGGCAGCGATGTCAGCCGCCGTCTCCGGAGATATGTCGCCTGCGTTGTTCGAGCCGTCGGTCAGCAGGATGACGACCTTTGACTTCGCCTTGCTGTCCTTCAGTCGTCCTACGGCATTGGCGAGTCCGAGACCGATTGCTGTGCCGTCCGCAAGCATTCCGTAGTCCACAGAATTGAACATGTTTATCAAGACGTTATGGTCATTAGTGAGCGGACATTGAGCGAAACTCTCTCCTGCGAAGAGCACCAGTCCGATATTGTCGTTCGGACGGTTCTTTATGAAGTCGATAGCGACATTTTTCGCAGCCTTCAGACGGTTCGGCTTCAGGTCTTCAGCCAACATTGTGCCAGAAATGTCCATTGTCATTATTATGTCAATGCCTTCCTTTGTTCTGTTCTGCCAGCTGTTGGACGACTGCGGACGGGCAAGCACGATGACAACGAGAGCGAATGCCATCATTCTCAACACAAAAGGAATATGCCTCAGTCTTACTCGCCAACTCTTGCTGCCGCCTTTATACGAGCCAATTGAAGACATTCTTATAGACTGTTCCTTTATGGCATGGCGTTTCACATACCAAAGCACAATAGGAACTATGAGTATGAGCAATAATAAGATTAATGGATTATGAAATGTCATAACGTTCTCTGTCTTTTGAGTTTTATACTACTGCTCCTGATTTTCTTGTTTTACACTGTCGCTTTTGCCTGATGCCTCTTCCACAGGCTTTGTTTTCTCGATGAAATCGTAAGCCACGGCGATTATTCTGTCGTTGTCGCTGAACGATGGCTGCCATTTTGCGAACTTCACCAAGTCGGCGATTCTCAACACCTCGCTCAGATTGCCGATTATCGCGTCTTTTTCCACGCTTCCACCGAATGTTTCATTCAGAGCAAGACTGCTAAGTATCTGGTCAGATGTCATTTCCGGAGCGTCAATACCGAAACGGAACTTCACATATTCTCTCAGCACATCTGTCACATCCGTGTAATAGCGCTTCAAAAGTCCCTTCTGCCATACCTTCTCGCTCTTTATCTCATCAAGCTTTCTTATTGCCAACAGATATGGGTTTTCAGGAACAACCTCCTTTTCTTCGGTAGTTTCCGCCTTCTTTTTGCGATATTTTCTATACAAGAACCATAATCCGACAACTGCCGCTATGACAACAGCCACAAGCAGTATAGTCAGAAGAATTCCGCGCCAATCCACCGGCGCATCGTATATCGGCTTTATGTCCTTCAGATCGTTTTTTAATGTATCGACACGCACAGGATCTACTTTGAGCGACAGTTCTTCCGTAAGAAACGAGTCGCCGTTGCATGTGAACACGAAAGGCTTTATCAGAGCCAATGTCGAATCGAACGAAGTGACCACGATTTGCTGCGACACGCTCTCCATTTCATCATCGAGCTCAGTTGTGTCGCGGTTTGTTATTCCGACCACCTCTATTCCGTCGCCCAGCGTGTCTGTATAAGCCGGGAATATCACATTGTCGCTCTTTCCCTTTGTCACACTGAGTGTTATCCTCGCCTGCTCGCCTATCTTTATTTTGGCGGAATCTATGCTCGCCTTCACGACAACTTGCCCGGCATAGACGTTCAATCCAGCAAGAATACCTATTATGAATATTGCTATTTTCTTATTACTCAAAAACATACAACTAACTTCTTAGTCTAAAAAGTTTCATCAGAGATTTCACATAGTCCTCGGAAGTGCTTATGGACACATGGTCAACACCGTTTTTCGCAAGAAGTTGCTCGAGCTTGAACTGGCTTTCACCCCAGCTGTTCTTCACATTCATGCGCAAACGCTTGTCGCTGCTGTCTATCCATATTTCCTCGCCCGTTTCCGAGTCATGCAGCTTCAGCAATCCGACATCCGGAATCTCTGTTTCCATGTTATCGTAAACCTGAAGCCCGATTAAATCATGCTTTCTCGAAGCTATGGTTATAGCATCGCTGTAGTCCTTATCGTCGATGAAATCGGATATGAGAAATGCCGTCGAGCGTTTTTTCTGAACATTTGAGAAATACTCCAGCGTTTTGCCGATGTCTGTCCTGCCGCTTTCCGACTCTATGTTTATCAATTCACGGATTATGTGAAGAACATGCTTTCTTCCCTTTTGCGGAGGTATGAATTTCTCTATTTTATCGGAGAAAAACACCACTCCGACCTTGTCGTTGTTCTGAATCGTGGAGAATGCCAGTGTAGCCGCTATCTCTGTTATCATGTCACGCTTAGTCCTGACACGCGTGCCGAACTCACGGCTTCCCGATATGTCTATCAGGAGCATTACGGTCATTTCTCTCTCTTCCTCGAAAACCTTGATGTAAGGACGATTGAAACGCGCAGTCACATTCCAGTCTATATTGCGCACATCATCTCCGTACTGATATTCCCGGACTTCCGAGAACGTCATTCCCCTTCCCTTGAACGCAGAATGGTATTCACCAGCAAAGATATGATTAGACAATCCCTTTGTCTTTATCTCTATCTGGCGAACCTTTTTTATCAAATCTACCGCTTCCATCGCTATTTACCCATTGATTAAGGCACCTCTACAGCATTCAAAATCTCGCTGATTATTTCCTCCGACGACACATTATTTGCTTCTGCCTCATAACTTAAGCCGATTCTGTGGCGCAACACATCGTAGCATACCGCTCTCACGTCCTCAGGCACGACGTAGCCTCTTCTCTTTATGAACGCGTATGCTCTTGAGGCAAGTCCGAGATTGATTGTCGCTCTTGGAGAACCGCCGAACGCGATTTGGCTCTTCAATTCCTTAAGGCCGTATTCTTCTGGATTTCTTGTCGCGAACACAATGTCCACGATGTATTTCTCAATCTTCTCGTCCATGTAAACATCCTTCACCACTTTTCTCGCGTTTATGATGTCCTCTGGCTTCAGAATCGGAGAAATCGCAGCGTTGCCGCCATTCATGTTCTGACGCATAATCAGGCGCTCCTCCTCTTTTTTCGGATAGTTGACAACAACCTTGAGCATGAAACGGTCCACCTGCGCCTCTGGCAGCGGATAAGTTCCTTCCTGCTCTATTGGGTTCTGAGTCGCCAGCACAAGGAACGGATTAGGAAGATCGTATGTCGTCTCGCTTATTGAGACCTGCTTCTCCTGCATGGCCTCAAGCAATGCACTCTGCACTTTAGCTGGAGCACGGTTTATCTCGTCCGCCAAAACGAAGTTGGCGAAAATCGGTCCTTTTCTTATGTTGAAATCCTCTGTTTTCTGGCTGTATATCATTGTGCCGAGAACATCAGCTGGCAACAAGTCCGGTGTGAACTGTATTCGGCTGAAATCAGCATCTATAAGGCTCGCGAGTGTCTTGATGGCGAGTGTCTTTGCCAATCCTGGCACACCCTCGAGCAACACGTGTCCGTCGGCCAAAAGTCCGATGAGAAGAGCCTCCACAAGATGCTTCTGACCTACAATGTTCTTATCCATACCCATCACGAGGGCATCAACAAACGAGCTTTGACGCTCTATTCTTTCGTTTAACTCTCTGATATCAACAGTCTGATTTGTTTCCATATTTTCTATTTGACTTTTACTTTTCCTTGTTATTATTTACTACAAATGTAAACTCAAATGTCCTTTTCAACAGTCTATATTAGTTAAATCTTCTAAACATATAACCATATTTACACTACGTCGCCAACACGAAAAAAAGGGACTCGAATTGTATTTTCCAGTCCCGATTTTCTCTTATTTTTTAAGATACTGTTTTGCAAGCTCTTTCGCTTTCGTCAGTGTCTGCGGATTGTTCACATCCACCTTGTCGCTGCCGAGCTTCGGTATCTTCAATTTCATGCCTGCCGACACTGCGTCAGGATTTTTGATTACACTCTTGTTTGCCTCGAATATATATACCCAGTAGTCCTTATGACCATAATATTTCTCAGCAAGCAGAGTCAGCCTGTCGCCCTTTCCTATCGTCACAGTGGCTATGATTTCGCCTGACGCAGGCTTTGCAGGAGCAGCAGCCGGTTTGTTGTCGGCTTTATCCTTTTTATCGGCACTCTCTGTAGTTGCTGCCGATGTTTTCTCTTTTTTCTCCGCGTTGACCTTTGGCTTTTGCGGTATTTCTACAGGAACGTATCCCGCAGAATCCGATATGCCCGTCTTCTCTGCATTAGCACGCATTTCCTCCTCTCTTGCCTTCAAAGCCGCTTTCTGAATCCTTTCTTTCTCCTGGAGTCTTTCCTGCTCTTTGCGCTCTGCATCGTCAGAGTCACGCTCGTTTATATATTGCTTTATGTTAGCGATTTCTGTATCGAAGAACGAAGAGAAGCAGCTGGTTTCTTTCTCTATGTAGAAAATGACACCGCAAAGGCTTATTACAAGGAAAGCTATCAATATCCAGTCTACGACCTTGGACATTTTCTTTTTCTTCACAAGAGGCACTTTTCTTTCGCCTGTATCGTAGTTCTCTATAGGCGCCGGCTCCACATAGCCTTCACCATTCGATGCGCTGACGATGGTTTCCGATGTCGAAGCTGTCACCGCCGCGACACTCGCCGTCTCCTTCACGACAGTCTCCTCCTTTGCTTCCGGCTGTGGTTCTGCCGCAGGCTCTACGCTTACACTCTCCTTTTTGTCAACCTTGTTGAAATCATCCAGCAGTCCTTTTATTTCAAGTGCCTGATTGTGCAGTTTGGCAAGTTGTTCATTCTCGTCATTGCCATTCTCCTCGTTGACATCCATAGCCCTCATCTGGGCATATTTCTCGTTTATCAAATCCTTGACTGCGTTCTCGGGAACAAAAACAAGCTTGTTGTGCCCCGGAATCACATATTCCTCGCCAGTTCTTACATTTACGCTCTTTCTTGGCTCGTTCCATTGCAACTTCAGTGTTCCGAAGCCCTTTATCTTCACAACACCGTCATCGACTATGCCCTTGTCAAGAACATTGACAAAAGACCTGACAAAAGAGTCAACTTCTCTTTTGTCGCATCCAGAACTCGCCGCGATGTCAGCAAGCAGCTCTTGTATTGATTTCTTCTCCTTACTCTTCATTGCGTGGCAGATCTTTTATCTTGTCCTTGTATGTGTTTCCAGTTCTGAACACAAGGACTTGTTTTGGAGGTATTATGGTACGTTTCTTTGTCAATGGATTCACCGACAGTCTTTGCTCTTTCTTTCTAACCTCAAAGGCGCCAAATCCCTGGAAACTAACGGACGTGCCCTCCTTCAGCTGGTCGAGCATTACGTTCACCATCGTTTCCATGATCTTATCAACCTTTTCCAACGAAAGGTTTGCGTCATCGGCTATGCTTTCCTGTAGTTTTCTGCTCTTCAATGTCTTTGTCT
>JAEEGG010009918.1_pt1 | contig 21202 bp, 17 predicted proteins | sample 9134161 | NCBI WGS metagenome assembly JAEEGG01 (sample SAMN16246543, study PRJNA631951) | gut metagenome | biome: gut microbiome; feature: rumen; material: CR-attached | host: Bos | place: Iran: Karaj | collected 2018-10
ACGATGCGAAGGCCTCGATATGCTTCAGGAACTTTCAGCAAATCGAGCAGGTGCCAGCGTGGCCGTCCGAAATCATACGATGCTCGATCAAGAATGAGGCGGTTGCTTGTCCAATCGAATTGGTAGTATCCACCGCCTATGCATTGGTCATCTCCAATCAGCAAGTCTTTATGCTGGTTGACCATGCCAAGACGGAAATATCCGTCCATTGTAATAATGAACTTTGGCTGATTCACAATGAAATCAGATTTAGCTTCAGAGCTTCCTCGACGGCTTGTTTGTCGGAAAGCTCATCAACAGATGCAGGGGTAAATGGAGGAAATGAAAGTGCCTCACCTTTCATGAACATCCATGAGTCGCCGATGGAATAATCTGCATAAGCAATGGGGTAATCATCATTCTCTGCGTGTTCCACAATCTGCGTAAACCATTCCACATATGAAGAATCCTTAGCCTTTGCAAGTCTGATTATCAATTCATTTTCCTTCAGGAACTTATCAACTCGCTTTGGCTTCCAGCCATTGGCCGGTAATCCTTCTGCAGTAGAACCATGTGGGAAATCCAATAGTAGATTATCACTTCTTTCAACTCGGTTGTCATCCTTCATTGCTATTTTGGGATACACCATCCATCTCCAAGACATTCCAGAAGGTGACATACCAGGAAGAAGTCTCAATTGTTCATAACCTCTCAGATGCAGTTCGTGAACAATCTTTATAATTTCGTATGCAGAATAATCGGATGCTACCACTCTCTTAGGCTACTTTTGGATTCGACGTTATCTTCTATTTCATCTGGAAGATTATGGAAGAAATCAAATCCTGTGACTTGTTCAACTTCATCTACAGAAAGCAGATATTCATCTAAGCTATGATGAGTGCCATTATTGGGGAAGACAAAGCCTAATGCTTTGGGTGATTTGCTAAGACAAAGAACAACCTTGTAGAAAGCATCAGGCACACCAACCTTGTTCGCTCCCATGGTCTTCTTGATACCATTGAAGAAAATTGGTCCCGCTGCTATATATATTTCTCCATACCTTCTTGCCCATCCTCTGCATCTATCCTCCAATGTGGCCCAATCTCCACCATTCAAATCACGGTCTTGTGGACACATATTTGTTAGTAGGAAGGTTTGGTTCATAGCCGCCTTGCTCCATTTGTTATCAGCAGCAGGACAAAGATGTCCATGGTCGGTATTAGCTGGCACATCATACCAATCTGAAAACTCTTGGCGAGGCGGACCAGCTTCCTTATCAACTATATAACTGTTTCTGACAACATTTTCATTCACTTTTCCGATACCTATTACCTTATAATTCTCATCGTAATATGGAACTCCAGATCTAGGATAATCACCATATGTATGTTCTTTTGTCAATTTCCAAGCTACCCAATTAGCACATTTGGTTTCCTTATTGTAGGAAGTGGTGTAGCCTTCTCTAACGAGTATTTGCTCAGGAAAAACATCTGTTGCTTTTGGAATTTCAATAGCAGAATTATCATACATTTGGGATGTGCTGACTGGCTCAGATTCTGGCTCTGGCCTTTGCTCTTCAGAAACCTCAATCGGCTTCTCAGGTTCTGCTATTTCCGGTTCTACATAATTTCCATCAGCTGTGAAGAAATTATCAACTTCTTCTTCGTCGTCAGCATATCCCATATCTGTAACAGATTCATCGCCTTGCCCTATGGCAAGTGCCATGATGAAGACAAATGCTATAAATATGAAAAATGCGATTACGAAGTTTCTCATAGCAAAATCAGATGTTGAAATACTTATTGAAGAATGCAATCAATTTAGCCAGGACTGTATTCTTCTTTTCTTCACGATTGACTTTAGCAGCTCCAAAAAGAGGCATCGGAGGCAAGACCTTCGTAATTGCTACACCCGTTGTAGTAACATAGCCATCGGTAAATGATTGTTCAATGAAATGCCGTGTGGCTTCAGGGCGAAGGTTTTCCTCCGTAATGATGTCATTCAGCTCTTTTTCGCGCTGCTCATTAACAAAAGCATTCCACTCAACATCAATATCAGCTCCAGCATTAGCAGGTGAAGGAGTCATCCGTTCAATGAAATCCATAATCAGATCACGCTTGTCTCGCAAGTCGGGACTGGAGCCTATTGCTTTTTGGATTTTGGCTATGATAGTCTTATCCTGACAGTTCTTGTCATGGTATTGTTGAACAAGCTGGAGGATGTAGGGGATATTGATTTGGATTTGTTTAACCAGTTCCATCTCAAATATGATGTCATCCTCGATACTTTCCTTGTCATCGCCCTTTGGTGGTCTGAGTTCCTCATGCAGGTCATTATACCAAGTGAGGTAGTCCTGTTGGTCGAATGGAGAAATGACTTGTTTTTCTTCATTGAACTCATCAAAAGCAGAAAGCAAGTTTTGCATTTTCAGCAATCCGCCAAAGAGCTTGACAAACTCCTTCTTTTGTTCTAGCGTGAAGTTTGCGGGATTGATAGGAAGCTGATATTTGAGGAGCAAGGCTTCAACAATTTCCTTATAGCCAGCGACATGTTTGCCTTTCTCGTCTTCGTAACCGAAGTAATAGTCAGAGAATGGACGCATGAGGACAACACCAGCAGCATCCTTATCTCCGAAGAGGGAGAATGTTTCATTAGTAGCATCTTCAAGATTGCGGAAGCATACGATGTTACCACAGTCTTTGATGCTATTAAGGATGCGGTTGGTTCGACTGTAAGCTTGCAGCAGGCCGTGCATCTTCAAGTTCTTATCTACCCAAAGCGTGTTCAATGTTTTGGCATCGAAGCCGGTTAGGAACATGCTGACAACGAGCAGAAGATCCACTTCGCGATTCTTCATGCGAAGCGACAAATCTTTGTAGTAGTTCTGGAACTTCTCGCTGTCAGTACTGTATTTCGTGCCAAACATTCCGTTGTAGTCAGCGATAGCAGACTCCAGGAACTCGCGAGATGTAGCATCCAATGAATCAGTGGCTGCTGGGTCTTCATCTTCGATGATGCCCATTTCATCCTCTGCCTCATTAGCAGAATACGTAAAGATTGTAGCAATGCGGAGCTTCTCGTTTTCGGGACGCTCAGCCATCTGCTTCTGAAACTCCTTGTAGTATTTGATTGCTGTTGGGATGCTATCGACGCAGAAGATGCTATTGAAACCGCCCAGCTGCAGCTTCATCTTTTCCTCTTGCGTCTTATTGTTCTTCGCAACGTCCACTACATTAGTAATCACACTGTAGGCGTATCGCTGTAGGCGTTTCGTCTTCTGTGCGAAGTGGTCCAATATATATTGAACATTGTTGGTTATGCGTAGAGGTGAGTGTAAGGCTTCATCAGTTTCAATCCCCCAAACCTTTTTATCTTCGATATAACCTTTGGCTTTCATCGTTTGAATGTAATCCACTTTGAACTGGAGAACATTCTTGTCACGAATAGCATCTATAATGGTATAAGTATGGAGCGGACGAGTAAGCTTCCCATCTTCATCAGGCTCACCACCGAAAGCCTGAGCTGTAGTACGCAGATTTGCATACTTACCAGCTCCAGCATTCTTTGCAAAGATTGGTGTGCCTGTGAAGCCAAAGATATAATACTTCTTGAATTTCTTTGTGATAGACACATGCATATCGCCAAATTGAGAGCGATGGCACTCATCGAAAATCATCACAACATTCTTGTCAGCGCACTTTATTTCCTTGTCCTTCTTCAGAAGAGTAGTAAGCTTTTGAATGGTGGTGATGATGATTTTCTTCGAGTCGGCACCTTCATTAAGTTGCCGCTGAAGAACATTTGATGAAGTGTTGCTATTAGCACAGCCTTTCTCGAAGTTATCATACTCCTTCATCGTCTGGTAGTCCAAATCTTTGCGGTCAACTACGAACAGCACCTTATCAACATACGGCAATGTACTTGCCAGTTGTGCTGTCTTGAAGGAGGTGAGTGTCTTTCCTGAGCCAGTAGTATGCCAGATATAGCCTCCTGCTTTGATGCTGCCTTGCCACTTGTTCAATGTGGCTTGCTTGATGCGTAGCAAGATGCGTTCCGTAGCAGCTATTTGGTACGGTCGCATTACCATCAAGTTCTTATCCACAGTAAACACGCAGTATTTAGTAAGGATATTCAGCAGCGAAGCCTTGGCAAGGAAAGTGCGTGTAAAATCGCGGATGTCAAGGATGGTGTTATTTTCAGCATCGGCCCAATATGAAGTGAATTCAAACGATTGTGATTGTGTCTTGATGCGTTTCTTCTGTTTGTTCACTTCGGCCACATGTGCAAAGCGTGTAGTGTTAGAGTAGTATTTTGTTTCAGTGCCGTTAGAAATGAGGAATACCTGGATGTAGTCATAAAGACCACAGCCAGCCCAAAATGAATCACGCTCATAGCGGTTGATTTGGTTAAATGCCTCTTTCAAAGGCACACCACGCCTCTTCAGTTCACAATGTACAAGAGGAAGCCCATTCACAAGGATAGTAACGTCATAGCGATTGGCATAGTTGCCACCTTCAGGAACATACTGATTGAGCACTTGAAGGTGATTGTTATGAATATCTTTCTTGTCAATCAGGCGAATGTTTTGTGACATGCCATTATCAAGAGTGATATTCACAATCTCCTTTTTCTGAATGCGCTCCGTCTTATCCTCAATTGTCATTTGAGGAGAAGCGATATGTTGCTCAAACAGCTGCTTCCATTCAGTATCAGAAAGTGAGATGCCATTCAGCCTTTCCATCTGGACGCGTAGATTGGCAATCAGGGCTGCTTCGGATGTGATGTTCACACGCTCATACCCCTGCTGTGTCAGCTGGTGAATGAGTGCTTCCTCTAAAGCAGCTTCACTTTGGTAGCCGTTATCTTCTCGTGGCAGAGCCTCGTAGTGGCTCATCACGGTAATGTTTTCCTGTTCTGCTATGATGTTGAATTTATCCATTGTATAGATGAATATCTAATCTACATTATAATGCCATTTCCATTTCATTCCGCAACGATCACATTTATCATTCCGTTCGATGGTTGTGCCTGGTTTGGTAATCCAGAAACAATCATGAGAACAGAAACACTCCACATTTTCATCAAATAAATCATAGTTTGGTGAGCCATAATTGCTCCAACACTTTGTTACTTCTGGATTCCTGCTATTAGGAAAGCCAAACCTCACAGAGCTTAGACAAGAATATGTGAAGAGTATTACAAATATGACAATAATGGCATTCTTCATATCAATCAAATGTTAGGAGTTTATTGCGATAGTATTCATATTGTTTCTGGCGAAGGTCAATCTGTTCCTCCAAATTTGCTATGATAGCTTCAAATTTGTCAAGTGCATTCACAATACGATTCTGTTCTGATAAAGATGGAAGGTATATCTTTATCTGTCCGAGCTGTTCAGGTTTGATTCCAGATACTTTTACACCAACAACAACTTTCCTCTTTTGATTAAAAAAGCTTCTTGTAAGTGTGCTGTATGAAAGGAATTTTGGATTTTGATGATGTTTGATAATCAAAGCATGGTTGCTCACAGCAATATCATCTTCACCCAAATAGGCTACACTTTTACAAATGTCTTCGACATTCTCGCTTGTATCTGTCATTACAATGTCACCTTTGGATGCTTTCTTTGCCTTATCAAAGGTTTCTTTAGAAACAAACTTGTTTGTAGTATATGTAAAGGAACCGTAGTGAGTATAGATTTGTCCGTAATGGATACAGCCAAAGCCTTCATCAACAAAATCCACTTTTTGGACACCGTTTCCTTTGATCATTTCACAGAATTCACCCCAAGAATGAATGTCTTCCTCAGGCTTTCCGTCTATGTCAAGGAGAAGATCCAGATAGTGTGCATATTGTTGGCGTCTCTCTTTGATTTGTTTATGGATATTTTCAATGCTTGCTGCGAACTTATCAAGTATGTTTACAATGCGATTTTGCTCAGAAAGTGAGGGTACTGGAATTTGTATTGAATTGATTACCTTTGCAGATAAATGTTTAACGGACCCTCCAGCAGTTTGTTGTTCTATTTTTTTGAAAACTGGGCCCATATAGTGGAATAGATATCCACTTTGGCAAAGATCATCCTTTCCTGATAATTTGAGAACTCGTTGATTAAGCAATCCATCTCTGGATTTCCATCTAGCAAGATTAAATTCACCATCCATTCCGACAAGGATATCACCCTTTCTTATTATATATTCCGAGGGATATTCTCCGGAATAATATGTACTTGGAACTCCTGGCTTTACATCTCGAATTCTTATAAGTGGCACATAACTTGGGTCTTCAGAAAACAATGAGGACTCAAAAGGATAACCGTATTGAACTTCGGCTACGGAAGTCAGATTCTTCAACTCTACCATATCAATCCTCTCCAAGCTCGTTTACTATTTCGTATATATCTTGAACTAGCTCGACGTATTCAACCATGAGCGTCTTTAGTGAAGCATTCACCTTTTTGATGTCAATTACCTCTCTTGTATCTTCCTGTTCGACGTATGAAGATACAGAAAGGGTAGCATCATTTGCTAGTATATCACTTGTGGGCACCAGGCAAGAGAAGTATTGCTCTTCTTTGCGGTCGCGGAACACTTCGAAGATGTGTTGCTGGTTTTCCGGAGTAAGCTTGTTCTTGTTGCCGTTCTTGACATATTCTTTTGAGGCATCAATGAATAACACACGATTATCAGGACGTGTTCCTTTACGCAGGACAATGATACATGTGGCTATGCCCACACCGAAGAAGAGATTAGAAGGAAGCTGTATGATGGTATCGATACGGTTTTCTTCAATCAGCCATTGACGAATAGCCTTTTCCTTTCCACCTCGATAGAGCACACCAGGGAACTCTACTATAGCAGCAGTTCCGCTTTCAGACAGTGAGCGAAGCATGTGCAGGGTGAAAGCCAGGTCGGCTGTTGAATCCGGAGCCAACACGCCAGGACCAGCATAGCGGTCATCATTGATGAGCAAAGGATTCTTAGAGCCTTCCCAAGGGATGCTATACGGAGGATTGGAAACGATGGCATCGAACGGCTCGAAGTCGCGATGCAGCGGATTGAGCAGTGTATCGCCAAGCTGAATATCGAAGTTGTCGTAGTTTATGTTATGCAGGAACATATTGATACGACAAAGATTGTACGTAGTTGGATTTATTTCCTGTCCGTAGTATTTCAGGGCAGGATTATCACGTCCAATCGTCTTCGAGAATTTCAGCAGTAAAGAGCCGGAACCGCAAGCAGGGTCATAAACACTGCGTATCTCGTGCCCATCCGCAGCAGTCAGTTGTGCTAAAAGCTCGCTGACCTCTTGCGGTGTAAAGAACTCGCCTCCAGACTTGCCCGCATTTGATGCGTACATCGTCATCAGGAACTCATAGGCATCACCGAAGGCATCTATCTTGTTCTCCTGGAACTCACCTCCAAGATTCATGTCACGGACTTTCAACAGCACCTTCGCAATAAGTTTGTTGCGCGTCTTAACGTCGCCACCTAATTGCGAGCTATCCACGTTGAAGTCCGAGAACAAGCCTTTCATATCATCTTCAGACTCTGTGCCGATAGCAGAAGCTTCTATGGACTTGAAGATGTTCGAAAGAGTCATGTTCAAGTTCTCGTCCTGCTCACATTTTTTGCAAACATTCTCAAAGAGCTGAGAGGGTAGGATGAAGAAACCTTTCTCCTGCACCATCTGGTCTTTTGCAGGAGCCGCTTCTTCATCGGTTATCTGAGCGTAGTCGAAGTTTTCAACACCGGCTTCCCTCTGTAGCGAGTTAATGTAATCGGTCAAATTCTCCGAGATGAAGCGATAGAATAGAGTACCGAGTACATAAGCCTTAAATTCCCAGCCGCCAACTGCACCACGCAGTTCGTCGGCCATGCTCCATATTGTGCGGTGAAGCTCCTCACGTTGTTGTATTGTTGACATATATAGTATTTAATTTTCGATGCTGATAAGCTATAAGAAAGTTTCTTATTGTGATAGCAGCATGTCGATAGTCTCATTAATTAATCCCTTCTTTTTATCACCAACTTTCGTGGAACCTTTCAACACATCTTTCAGTGTTTGTCCATCTTTATCTTTCCATTCATCCCATCCATTAGCGTCTTGCCCCAAAACGAATGATGCCGCTTGGTCTGGTGAGTCGCAAAGATAGTCTTTATGTTGCTTGCAATCCCTAAATATCAATTTGCAGCATTTCTTTATTGCGTTGCGACGCAGAATATCCATTGCTGTATATTGGAAAGCGGATGTAACATCAGCCGACCATAAACTTCCTTCTAAAAGAATGAACTTATTAGTAATCGGGTCATATTTCCCTTTTGCTAAGCATGCATATTCCGGCTCTCCTTCTCTTTTAATGTAGAATGTATGATTAGCCCAATTAACTTTTTTCGTCTTGACTTCCTTAGCAGGCAGGACTTCACTATTTTCTTCTGTCTTCCTGCGGTAGAATCTTTTAGGGAAAAAGTCCTTCAAGGCTTTGCCATCAGGTGTAACCCATTCAATGTAGGTCACATTTTTACCCATTACATAGCTTGCAGCAGCTGTCGCCGTTCGGCATTTTGAATCTTTCTTAACATGGAAATAATCTCTGCCGGCCAAACAGTTGTTTTCGATTAACCTTTCTCGCGCTTTGCCTACAGGCGTTTGAGAAAACTCATGTGAAACGCTAAGAGCAATTTTGCTACCCTTCAAGATGTAAAAGTATCCATCAATAGGGTCAAAATAACCTTTTGCATCACAGACATCTTTCACTTTGATTTCTACAATGTGAATATCCTTTTCCGCCAGTTTTGGCTTATCCTCTTTCTTTGGCGCTTCTTTCACAGGCAGGGGTGTGGCTTCTACTATAGGCTTAGGCTCTAAGGTCTTATAGTAATGAAGAAGTCCTTTCCCGCGAGAATCAATCCATTCATCCAAGCCTGCAGTTTGTCCCAAAACATAGGATGCCGCCTCCTCTGGTGATTGGAAGATTAAGGTCTGTGAGGTATAAAGGTTATTCTCATCTTTTTCCCATTTTCGTGTATAGCCAAGGGGAACAAACCCTTGTGGCTCATTCACGATGTAGCTATAGGGGAGAAGGACAAAAGTCTTTGCTTGTCTAACATAATAACCAGCAGCATCGCAAAAATCACTTTTGCCTTTACTAGATTGCTGAAGGAAGAAGATGTGATATTTAGTCATCTCCTCCTCACGGATATTTTGCTTTTTGTATTCTGGGTATGAAGTGAGGACTACCTCGCTAAAAGGTAATTTAGATTTTGAAGCCGCAATTCGAGGCTGAGCAATGATGTATTGGCGAAGACTTTCATAATCTTCGCTTTGGTCGAAAAGGCTTTCACGCTCTGTAGGAGGTAAAAGCTTATCGAACTCTTCATTGATATTCAGCTTCTCCTCTTTTGCCATTACTTTTTCTTGCCTTGTAGCCTCTCAATCTTATCTTTAGTAACATCAATGTTACCGATGACAGGAACGATATGGATAAGGAAGCGTTGGTTTTTGCTCTCTTCAGCAATCCACATCTCCTTTTCCTCATGTGTTACAGGATTTTTTATTAATGGAATAACACGAGGAACACCATCTTCGCCACTTCCTGAAATTATCAATTCGCATCTTGGAATAGAAGCGAGATCGATGCCATTTTCTTTCCAGAACTCGTTTAGGAATTGAGCACGAAGATAAGACAAAGTATAGTTGTTATGGTAATCGTCTGTGGCATATTTTACTCTTGACGATTGTCCTTCAATCACAACCAGGAACTTGATGTTATTCCTGACAGTATCTGTGCTTTCAAGTTTCTCAATGGTCTCTTTGACAATATGACCAGCGTGGATAATGCTGTCTCTTTTATTATCAGCAGCGATTTTGTCCACTTGGTCAAGTTTTAGCTTATCGATGCGGTATTCCTTTTGTTGATACTCCACATCGACAGTAAACAGGTGTTTCAAGTATTGCTCATTATAGCCGAAGTATTTAGTGGAGTCAATAGAGCTAACTGTAGAATACACATTGATGATGTCTTTGTACTCGTTAACGAGGAGCTGCAGTTGTTGCTCTTTGATTTTGAAACGGCTGAATGAAACGGCAAATAGTACGAGCGTTATGGCAAACAAAGTTGTCATAATGTCTACATAGCTGGGCCAGAAAGAGCCATTATTTTTCCCGTCCATAGGCTTTAGTTACGTCTTCCAAAATTAAAGCCCCACCTCGTCCTTGGCTTTTCCTCAGTCTTCTCTTCAGGTTTGTTCTCTGGCACAGGAGTTGGTGTGGGATTCACCTCTTGTTTTGGAATAGCAGGTGCGTTTTGTTTTTCAATAAGTAACTTCGTAACCTGCTTTTCGAGCCTATCTACATCAGATTGTAGGCGTATGTTGTCACTTCTCAATTTTCTGACTTCTTCAGTGTTGGAAGAACCGCCTCCGAATAGGCTACCGATACCACCCCTGGACTCTGTAACCTGTATTTTGGCGATTTCTGCTTGAAGGTCTCTTAGCTTCTTGCTTAGTTCGTCGGCTTTCACAGGGTCTTGTGATAGACGCTTAAGCTGGTCTAAGATTTCATTCAGTTTGCGAAGATTAGAGAAGTCCTTATGAATCTCTTCGACGTTCAAATGCTGTTGCAGCTGTCCAACGAATTCTGCATGTTGTTTCTGAATTTCTTCTGTTTGTTCTTTCAGCATTTGTTCGAAGCCCTCGATATGTCCAACGATAGCCTCCTTATAGTGGGTATTGAGTTCATTGAGAACCTTTGTTTGCTCTTCGAAGACATCGCTTAACTTGCCATCTGCAATCTCGAAGTATTTCATCGCAATCTTATCTTTCTTGCGGATGGTATTTATTTGCTCTCGGATGGTCTCAATGATGTCATTACCAAGAATCTGTCTATTTTCAAGACTTCCACCAACTCTATTGACATTATCTTCAAATGTCTTGATACGGTCAAGAATCTGATTAACCTTGACAGCAATTTCCTTAGGAACTCTGAGCGCGTCAGAGTAAGTGTTTTGAAGGCTAATGGCTTCCTGGGCAGCAGCCAGCATCATGCGGCGAGCCTCTTCAAACTTGTCAAGTGATTTGGTGATGCTAACGAAGTGGTCAGCTGCTTCGATATACTTATCCATGCCCCGAACCAATTCGCCACTTTTAAGAGTAGAAAGAAGCTGTTGCTGAAGGCTGATGTTTTCATTAATTTTGTCCATGTTTCTGCCCATAGTGTCAACGGCAGCAGCCACGGCAGTAACATTCTTTTCAAAGCTATCACCAAATGCTCTTGTACAGTTGTCAAATGTTGTCTGGAAACGACTGATTACACCATTAAAAGCAGGCTCGAAGCGGTCAACGGTTTCATGCAGACGTGTAATAGCTAGTACCATGCTCACATCCAATGATGGCATGAGTTCTGTCTGTATGAAATCGAAGAAAGCGTTTTTGTCCTCTTCAATACTTTTTCGGGATTCTGCCGCTTTGTGGTTGTTATAAGTTGTCATGGCCAAACCAACTAAACTTGTAGACATAGAAACCATAACACCTTTCAGAAGATTACGAATTGAATCATCTGTGATACCTTCTACAGAACTGAAACCCCTATTGAACATATAGATTCCGATAAACACACCGATGAACGTGCCCATCAGTCCGTAATATGTAGGGAAAGCTAATTTAGCTATAGATTGGTCATAGCGCATATTAAGCTTTCTTTCCACTTTGTTCTGAATGACTGCAAAGTCTGTCGTTCCTTTTGTTTTCGCAACATAGTGGTTGATTTCAGCAATCAACTTATTCAAGTCAGAGCCATTTGCTCCGACTTGTTTAAGTTGTGTGACTTCCTCACCATTTATCTCTGTTGTATATGTATCATAATCTCCCTTTTTCTGGAAGAAATTATGAAAGAGATTGCGAAATTTTCTTGTATCAATTAACGCAAGGAACTGAAAGACAAAGCATATTATGAAAATGATGGAAGATAAGAAATTTGCATCCATGCTTAAATCTTGGTCATATTAAAGATTTTGTTGATAACAGGTAGGAAGAATACAGAGTCATTGTAGATAACTTCATCTGCATACTTCTCTTTCACTTGCGTCTTGTAATAAGTGGAAAGTGGCGTGCCCATGTCTTCCTCTGCAGCAGTTACATACTTTGTTGTATTAGCCATGCCGTCAATGATGCTTTGCTGTTTCAGCATATTCAGGACATCTTTGTACAAAGCGGCTAAATCCTTGTATTTTGCGAGAAGGGCAGACTTCAAGGCATCGAAGTTAGCGTTGATGTCGCCAACCTTCTCATAGTCCTTAGACTTGTCGCCTTGATAGACGAGATCCCTAACTGCAGCAGCGTTCGGGTCGCGATACAAGCCACCGTAGCAAGTGGACTCTTTCCTCTCTTCAGGAAGCTTAATGTTTACATTATGCTCGCCACCGAAGACATGCTTGAATACCATATCAATGATGTTCTTCAGGGCAGATGATTCAGAAGAGATGAAGTTGTCAATGTATTTACTACCATTGCCGCTGAATACGATTGTACGTGGAGCGGCGAGGTTATTTTCCTTGTACATGGATGCCATATAGAAGAGAATTGAAGTAAGATGGTAGATAAATACAGGCTTAAAGTCATTGCTGAGTAGTCTTGTAATCTCACAATACTTCTCATTTGTCAGCCAGAAGTTAATGATGTCTTTAGTCTTCATCGCTTCCACATGCTTGTAGCACTCATTGAGGTCTTCAAGGTCTTGTCGTGTGAAGCGAAGGTTATCAGCATATCTGAGGTATATACCATTTTCTTTGACGTTTGCAAAGCTATTGAAGCCATTCTCCCAAAGAACATCACAGCCGAAGTGTACAGAGTTTGCCATCTGCGGCTGATTGTCTTTGAAATAGACAAAGTCCGTAGAACCACCACCAATATCAATGACAGTTACCGCATCAGAGTCAGCGATATAGTCCATCTTCTTGTAGTAGTAATACGGAGCCTCGGATTCAGAGAATCTACGTATTTGTGATGTAGGAATGAAGAGGATGTTATTAGGCTCGGTGCTCCAGATCCTTTGATAGATTTCTCTGGTCTGTCCCATGAAGCTTAATGGATTGAACCAAACGAGATGTGTACGGTCAAGATCACCATCCCTTTGCAGGATGTCGCACTTGATGATAAGCAGCAGCTCGCGGACGAATACGCGAAGCATTTTTTCGTCCTTGTCCCACTTGATATCTGTCTTCACATCCTGGTCATCGTTTGACATCATCTTCTCATAGAAGAAAGCGATGTTGTGGTTGTCAAAAAGCTTAGGCTCTTTAGACTTGTCATGTATACCACAGAGAGCGGTGCGGATTGGGAACTTGTAATCTGTTCCATCGATAAGAGCCGGAATGAACTCAGTCTTGATTTTATTCTGAGCCTTCGGGAAGATAGAATCCTCAATGCGGCGAGTGAGTGAGAACTGCCTATCCTCAGGCACTTCGTGCATGAAGTTAACCATTGGGCGCTCCATCTTGAACAGTTCTGGCTTCTTACTAAGGTCAGGCTTGCCGTCGTTATCGTTCTTGCAGCGAGAAATGAAGGTATTTGATGTTCCAAGGTCAATGGCATAAGTAAATGTTTCATTAGTAGCCTTACTCTTTTGCCACTTAGGAATCATAAGACCAGTGTCTTCCAGAATCTTCACCTCAAAGAAGTTGAAAGAGGTATTGAACAATTCATAGAATTTAGTTCCACTTTCTTCTTCGTCTGTTTTTTGCTGTGAACGAACGACTGCAGGCTCGACGCCATATTCAGCATTCTGTTCAGGCAAAACCTCCTTGATAGGAATAAGCTCTGAACCATTCTTCTTAAAGAAAGACAATGAAATCTCATCGATGTTAAAGAGGGGAGCTTCTGGGTCTTCATCAGCACCTACCACCAAAATCTTGAAATAGTTATTTTCCTGTTCCTTATGTGAAAGGATATTGGGGAAGATACCAAGGTCGAAGCTTATGCTTGCGCCCTGAAGGTCAACAATTCTTCCTTGTCCAGGCAGGATTTGGTCAATAGCATATTCTTTTTGGTATTCTTTGCCATTGTAACGGAGATATACCGTCACAGAACTTCTATTGATGTGAATGTCAGAGTCAATATCTGTACCTTCAAAGAGAGACATTACATCAGGTTTGAATGGCAAGAGGTAATCATAATTGCGATCCTTGCTGTCATTCTGATAATTCACGGTGACATAGTTATCGCGCGAAATACGATATGGCACACGGATTATGGTATCTGTGAAGTAGCTCATGATGTCAATTTCCGCCGAAGACTTCACGGCAAGGCCATTCACGACGAGACTGTCATTTTGGTCTGTCTTGACATCGGTGAGTTTCAAGGTATAATCATTGCGAATCTCGGGGTCGTTTCTGAAGCTACGAATATATTCCTTGATAGCCTTGAACTTTTCGTCTACTTCATCAGAGCCAAAGAGTTCATTGTACATGTAGTTTTTGAATTCAACGTCACGTTGTTCAAACATCTTTACGTCCCTGAAGTATTCGCCACCTGACTTTCTGCGGATGTGCAGTGAGTCGTATTGAGAACCAGCGAACTTAATACGGGTACTGCCATCCTTCTTTTCAAGCGCTTTGTCCATGTCAGGAGGAGTGACGAAACCTGTTATAGGAGAACTGCAGGCAAGCAGTTTCTCCTTACCATCTTCAGTAAAGATGAGGAAATAGAGCTTATCTTCGATGATGTCCGTCTTGTAGTATTCATTGAGAGAATTATACAAGATAGGCATTTTCTTTTTGATATACTCCAGATTGTCTTTCATAGACCATTCACGAAGTTCGAGCTTTTCGCCATTCTTCCATGTGTTGTTTTGGTGGAAGGAGCGATAGAAAAGCATTTCGTAAACGTCAAGAATGTCAGAAACCATCTGTCTGTATGCAAAACCAGCCTCTTTTTTGCTGTTTTTGTGTTCCTCCTTTGTCCTGCGGAATGCTTCACGAGCAACGAAGAAACGAGCAAAAGGAGTGGGAAGTGAATTAAGAGCACCGCTATTGTCGGTCTTTTGCTCCATCACTTTATCAAGATGATCAGCAGTTAAAGCGACATCTTCTTTTGTCCAAGAGGTGCTTGATGTACCTCTGTCGACTATGCTAAGGTCTATGCGTGCCATAATTATTTCAGGATTTTCTTGGTGTAGTATTCAATAGCATCATGTGCAAATTGCAGGAAGAACCTGAATTTGTTATCATGATCCTTTTCCTTGTTCGCGTTGCTTGCCTGAATCATCTTCAGCAAGTAATATGAGTCGTCCTTTGCATCAAGTGAAACAGTCTTGACCCATCCTTCCATTTTCTTTAGATTTTCAGTGTTCAATGGGGCAAAAGCACGTTTATTGGTTGACAACTCATCATACCATTTATCATAGATTTCGGTGAACCTTTGTAATGCCTGGAATGCAGCATCTTTATAGAAGTTCTTGTCGAAGCCTCTGTTCTTACTCAGCGGGAAGAATGATTCATTAGGTAGAATGTTTATAAAGGCACTGAGCAGTTTGTAGTCAGCTACACACTTCACGAGGTCCTTATAACCTTCACCAAGAGAAACTAAATCAAGCGAATTTTTTGCATCCTCGATGGCGCGTGTCAGGAACTGTTGGGTTTCGGGCTTTTCTCTCTGGAGGAAGTCGAATAAAGCAGATGCTGCCACTAGCTCAATGAAATGAGCTTTATCATCTTGTTTCTTTTCGTCGTTCTCATAGACTTGTATCAATGATGTTTCACCAGCATAATACAAGTAATCTGATTTCACGTTTTTCTCGTAGTATGCGAGAGCAGCTTTAGTTTTGGTGTAGAAATTAGCCGAATCAATGTCACTGCCAGTTGTAGAGGGGTCTTTCAAACCATAATATGGAAGAACTGTAACGGCACCCATCAGTGCGTTCTTAACTGCTGGCTGTGACTCAGCACCTCTAATTTTCTTTTCAAGGAGAGGATAACCGGATGCGCCAGTACCACCAAAAATAGAGCTAATGATGAATACCCTGTCATCTTTTTCACAATGTTGTTTGAAGGCTTTGAACCAATCAGCTCCTTCTATCATTTCTCCAAGAACAACGGTACCGACATTCGGGTTTCCTTTGAAGCCAACAGAAAGAGGACTGTCAAGGTTCTTTGTAGAGAAAAGCGTTTGTATGAAGTAGTTATTTATATCATCAGCTCCAATGTTTGCCAATTTGATATAGGAGCTGAACCTCTCATTACTACCAGCAGCTTGCTGTGTGTCATTCAACTGATTATTCAATTCGTTGATGGTCACAATTTCAGAACTGAAAAAGCCGTCAAGATGATTTAGCGAGCCTTCGTTAGTAGATTTTCTATATATGTTCTGATAACTTCCAATGAGTGTGTGGAGGTTTTTCTTCTCTTCCAAATCAAGATGTGGGTCAAGGATAACAGGAACAACGGTAAATCCGTTGGTACTCATACCACTTGCCATTAGCATTGTGACGCTCTTCATCACACGAATGCCCGTTCCTCCGATGCAGAATACAAATACTTTTTTCATAGCGGGCTAAAATTTGAATAATCTATATGCGTTAGTTGGGAATGCGAAGCACCAAACAACAGAAACAACGAAGTACAGGAGCGATGCATAAATAGCATTGCCCAGAGCTATCTTCAGTTGTAACATTGTTGTCGTATCAAGTACTGGCTTAGCTGCAAAATATTCGAAGCCCCATGTAACAAAGAAAGTCAACACGAAAGTAATGGCTAAGAATATAAGCCAATGCTTGGGTGTGTAGTGTCTACCTGGGCGATTGTTATAAGGTTGGTAATAGCAAAACGCCATAGCGATGCCAATTACAATGAAGATAAGTAAAATGATGGAGGAAGAACTCTCCAGCTTGTTCCAATAGGCCCGTGCCTGATTATACAGGACTTCGTTGTTCCTGAACTGATTAATGAAATCAGTCATCGAGCCTGCAATCCATTTGTAGAATGACAGTATTTTCATAATTATGAATGTTTAGATATCAAGATATAATTGGGTTCAAGGGACTTGTTAACAACACCACCATAGAACATGCCTTTGATGAAGTTTTCGAGTGAGAACGACTTGCTAACATCATTCTCATCTGTGGCATCAAGATATGGGGCAAATAATGTAATATCTAAGTCGGGGAGGACGAGAGACCACTCGATTACTTCTGAGTTGGTTGCCATATTGAAAAGCTTCAAATCCACTTCTGCAATGGCAGTTCTGCGCAAAATCTTATCTGTGATATTTTCAATGTAAAACTCAACATTACCGACTTTTACACCTGACCCATAAAGAGTCTTACATCCGAAAGCTTGTTCAAACAACTCCTTTTTAGTAACTGCCCATCTATAGTTAGCTAAATCAATCCTTAGCTTAACAGTACAGGTGTCACTAAAAGAAGGGTCATATCCCAAGAAAGTAGGTTCTTTGTCTAATTGGTATGCATTTTCTGGAATACCAAAACCGTATGTTGGAGCTCCATAATTAAATCCACTCTCGATGTTGTCAATGAAATTGCCATTGTTATCAAGTAAAGTAGAAATGCCATTACGCATTTCTGCCACTTGTTCGGGATTACCTAGAATAAGGAAGTAGTATGGAGAAGTGATACAAGCAGGATTACCGTTCCTATCAAGAAACTCCGAAGTTGCACCAACCAAACTGATAGCTTTGTTGAACTTTCCGAAGATGGAGCTGATATCTGTACTATATTGGGATAGTAATACTTGTGGCGCAGCAGCTCCAACGGGGCTATATTTCATATCAGAAATTAACACTGCAACTTCTCCAGCTTCGGTGTCCAAACTCTGAATAATAGATTGGAGCATCAGCGGAACCTTTGTAGATGCAGTGCTAACAAATGCTCCTGTATTCATGAGTGTTTGGAACTGTGCAAGTGGATATGTTTTGTCCTGGTCGCCATCGTTTGTTAAAATTGTCACTCCTTCAGTAATTGGCGAATAGTAACTAAGGATTTGCCATACATCAGCCTTAAACTTTGTCGGTGCATTTGCACGGAAAAAGCCGTTCATGCTCCCTGAAACTTCAACAAAGAATTTGATTTTGTTAGGAGCTTGCGGAACAAATACTGATGGAGTGTCAACCAAATTCCCATCATTGTCAAAGTGTGGGTCAAAGTTTGAGTTTACTGCTTCACCACATGAAGTAAAAGAAAAAGATGCAACTATCAAGAGTAGCATCAAACTCAATAAACTGAAAAGTGAATTTTTCATATAACTTGTGAAATATCAATTGTTCGTTTTTAGGCGCGAGTGTATGCGCATATATTGTAATCTCGCGCGAGTCGGGTACAAAAATATAAAATTTTCGCGAAAAACAAACACACGCAAAGGTAAAATGAGATAAATTTTATTGATTTTGCGTTCAAAACCACATTTATGGTTAGCCATTATGCTCAGAATGCCACTAAAATTGCTTAATTTTGTACCAAAAATTAGAAAACAAGTATGTCCGAAATAAAATTGTTCAAAGGCGAGTTCAAAAAGAAGCTCGACCTTCTTATAGCTCCCCAGATTAAAGCAGGCTTTCCATCCCCTGCAGATGACTATCTGCATGAAAGCCTTGACTTCAATCGTGACCTCATAAAGCATCCTGAAGCCACGTTCTACGGACGTGTGTCAGGTGACAGTATGGAAGATGTCAATATCTGTGATGGGGATATAGCCGTTATAGATCGCAGCATAGAGCCAATGAATGGCGATGTTGTGGTGGCCTATATCAATGGCGAGTTCACCGTCAAGTTCCTTGACCTGAAACACGAGAAAGATGGTTATATAGAACTTCGCCCTGCCAATAAGGACTACGAGCCCATCCGTGTTGTGCCAGATGACTCGTTCGAGGTATGGGGTGTAGTAATTTGGACGATAAAAAACTGGTACAAACGCGCTCTCAAAAGTAAGGTTAAATAATGTACGGCATCGTTGACTGTGATAACTGCTATGTAAGTTGTGAGCGTGTCTTTCGCCCCGACTTGAAGGATAAGCCCGTTGTTGTCCTGAGCAACAACGATGGCTGCGTAGTAGCCCGCAGTAACGAAGCAAAGAAGATGGGCATCAAAGCCGGAATGCCTTACTTCCAGCTTGCCCAGCAATACCCCAATAATGAGGTGACGGTGTTCTCCAGTAACTATGAGTTGTACGGAGAACTCACAAGCAGGGTAATGGAAATCATCAGGCAGGAAGCTCCAGCCTATTTCCGTTACAGCATTGATGAATGCTTTGTTTATTGGCAAGGTATAGATGGCGTGGATTTGAAAGCCTGGGGTGAACATCTGCACAAACGCATCAAGAAGAGTGTCGGGATGCCAGTCAGCGTAGGCATTGCCCCAACAAAGACATTGGCAAAGATGGCCAGTCACTTCGCCAAGAAGTACCCTGGCTATCGCCATTGCTGCATGATAGACAATGAAGAGAAGCGTATCAAAGCCCTGAAGCTCTTCCCAATAGATGATGTCTGGGGCATCGGACGAAGATACGCTGCCAAGCTGGAGGCAATGGGAGTCAAGACAGCCTACGACTTTGCCCAGCATCACGGCGATTGGGTAAAAAACATCTTCAACAACATAGTGATATATCGCACATGGCAGGAGTTGAACGGTATAGATGCCGTACCCAATGAGGAGATGGCGAAGAAGAAAAGCATCTGCACCAGCAGAAGCTTTCCTGGCATGGTCAGTGACTTTGACACTCTGAAAACACATGTGTCCAACTATGCCGCACGATGTGCAGAGAAACTGAGGGCACAAAACACAGTGGCAAGTATCGTTGGTGTGTTCGTCAACACCAACTTCTTCAGGGAGGACTTGCCCCAGTACTGGAACTTTCAGGAGAAGCGGATCATCGTACCTACAAGCAGCACCATCGACATTGTGAAGGCAGCCAATGAAGTTTTGGAGAAGATATTCATTCAAGGCTATCAGTACAAGAAAGCAGGTGTCATAGTCATGGGCATTGGTCCCAATAGTCCAGTCCAGATGGACTTGTTTGACTATAACGCCGAGCAGTCCGAGAAGATGAAGCGCTTGGATAAAGTCATGGACCACATCAACAAAGTGAACGGCAGTGAGACAGTCGTACTTGGCTCACAGCAGTACACACAGAAAGAAGGTAAAGGAAAAGCCGAAGTCTTTGCCAATGCCATCAAGCATGATTTCAGGAGCAAGAACCCCACCACGAGGTGGAGCGATATCATAGAATTGAAATAATATAGCAATTAGGACATGGAAGTATTGGTTACAATTGAGAAAGCAAAGGATGGCAGCTATTGGTGTCAGACAGAGAATGAAATACTCGGTGGCTATCTAACGTCAACTGGTAAAACCATTGAAGAAGCAAAGGAAAACTTGAATGAATGTCTTGCGGAGGCAAAGGAGGACTTAGAGAAAGAAGGCAAAGTGTTTCCGCAAATAAAATTTGTCTTCAAGGAAGCATAATGAAGAGAAAAATTCTCATATCATTGATTGGAATTGTTGTGTTAATTCCATTAGGCCTTTACTCCAGGCATATCACTTGGCTTCCTAAAGAGACAGGTGATGCGCTTTGGGCTATGATGGTCTTCTGCTTTTGGCGCATTATTCTTGTCAAAAGCAAACTACGAATAGTAGCCGTTCTCAGCCTGGCGCATTCATTTATAGTGGAATTTTCTCAGCTCTTACGTTGGCAATGGCTTGTGTCATTCCGAAACACATTTGTTGGCCACATGATGTTAGGACAAGGCTTCCTTTGGACAGACCTTGTGGCTTATGTGATAGGTATAACTATCATTTATTGGGTGTTCAAAGCATTAGAGTAGCTTCACAACCTTACATCACCCCTCCAGCATCCACCATTCCTCCAGAGTATTCACTTTGGGGGAATTTTTCACACCCGATGAACAAGGTATCGAAGGCATCTGTGCCGTCGGTACGGTGTTCGAGCAAATCTTCTTCTGTCTCGGCCAGCTTCTCGCCCCCTTTATCCTTGTGGAAGCCATTGCGCCCACGGGTGACACCGGCAGCCTGAATAGCGAGAATCAAGTCATCGTTGTTCTGGCGATTAAAGAACGGCATGAGACGCTGTTTCCCTTGAAACGCCTGGTTGATGAGCAGGTACTTCTCATCGTGCCGCATCGGATTACCGAGGTACACGTCCTGCACCTGCCACCCATGCCGTTCAAACTCATGGATGATCACCCAGCGGAAATCCTGTTCG
>JAEEGG010009919.1_pt1 | contig 21200 bp, 6 predicted proteins | sample 9134161 | NCBI WGS metagenome assembly JAEEGG01 (sample SAMN16246543, study PRJNA631951) | gut metagenome | biome: gut microbiome; feature: rumen; material: CR-attached | host: Bos | place: Iran: Karaj | collected 2018-10
TTAAAGGTCATGCCGGTGTTCTTTTCGGAAAACGGATACCGCGTCACGGTCAGCGATCCGCCTATGGCGGGGTACAAGTGGACACCGGATCTGCGGATCTATGACGATTATCCGGAGTTTACCGTGTTCAACACGGCGGGAAAGCTGAAGCCGGACGCCTTTGACGGCGCGGAGGCGGTGCATACGTTCCGCGACCGGAACTTCTTCTGTTACAGCATCTGCCGGATCACGCCGGTGATCCTGCAGTCGACGCTGTACAACCGCGGACAGTACAACGCGGTCCCGTCCGAGGACGACGCTGCCGAAACCGCAAAAGCCGTGCAGGAACGCGACGGGCTATCCAGGGCGGAGGGGATCTCCGAATCGTTCCTGCGCTGTTATTCGGTGCTGACCAATCTTTCGGGCATCACGCAGACGACCGAGGCGGACGTCGATACGTTCCTGTTTATGAGCAATGATACCGCGCATTACGGCAACATTCTGCAGGAGCCGGAATACGAGCCCGCGCAGGTCGTGGACAACACGGAATACGACAGGACGCATCCGACCCGGACATCGTGGGACGGCGAGACGATCACGTTTACGACAGAGGATCAGGTGGTCCATTACCATGCGCTGACGGCGAGCATGCTTCAGCTCGGCAGGTGGATGGATGATCTGCGCGCGCGCGGCGTTTACGACAACACGCGCATCATCATCGTTTCGGACCACGGACATGAGCAGTTTATCCTTCCGAATACGAAAATTGACGACGGATACTGGGGAGACATCCTCCGGTTCAGCTCGCTGCTGCTGGTGAAGGATTTCAACAGCGATACGTTTACCGTCGATCCGCAGTTTATGACGCAAGCCGACGTGCCGACGATCGCTTGCAAAGGTCTGATCGAAGATCCGGTCAACCCGTTCACGGGGAATCCGATCACCGACGCGGCAAAGGCGGAGCCCGTGCAGTATGTGCGGCAGACGGGACCGCTGAACTTTGTGGACATCAAGGATTCGGAGACGATCCCCGGGATCTGGATCCGCTTTGAAGGGCGCATCATCCGCGATCCCGGAAAGTGGACGCCGCTCGGCGACGCGCTTCCGGCGGAATGATCCGTTGGCGGGGACGGCAGGCAGTCGGCGCGTCCCGCCCGAATTGACATTCCTTCCGAAACTTGATAGAATGTTCCGGTCCCGCCGACGGGACGCAGGGAAAGCTATATGAGGAAAAGCCGCCGTTTCCGGCGGTTTTGGGAGAAACAGACGATGACGTTCTGGCATGCATTGTATCAACTGCTGATCGGGCCGCTTGCATTATTGTTCGAGGTCTTGTTTTCGTTTGCGTACCGGATCCTGAAAAGCCCGGGGCTGACGATCGTGTTTTTGAGCCTTGCGATGAACTTCCTGGTCCTGCCGCTGTACCGGCGCGCGGACGTGCTGCAGGCGGAACAGCGGGATCAGGCGGCGCGGATGAAGCCGTGGGTCGATCACATCAAGAGAACGTTCCGCGGCGACGAGCGGTTCATGATCCTGCAGACGTATTACCGGCAGGTCGGATATAAGCCGACGGACGCTTTGAAGGGGTCCGTATCGCTGCTTTTGGAGGTGCCGTTCTTTATTGCGGCATACCGGTTCCTTTCCGGGCTGTCGCTTTTGAACGGCGTATCGTTCGGTCCGATCGGAGACCTCGGCGCGCCGGATCAGATGATCCGGATCGGCGGGCTTGCGATCAATCTGCTGCCGATCCTGATGACGCTGATCAACATTGCGGCGGCGGCGATCTACATGAAGGGCTTTCCGCTGAAAAACAAGCTGCAGATGTACGGCATGGCGCTGGTGTTTCTGGTGCTGCTGTACGGATCGCCTTCGGGACTGGTCTTTTACTGGACGCTGAACAACGTCTTTTCCCTGTGCAAAAACATCTTTTATAAACTGAAGCATCCCAAACGCGCGCTGTTCATCCTGTTTGCGGCGGCGGGACTGTGCGGGCTCGTCTTTGTGCTGTTCGTGCATCCGATGGAGACGCGGCGCAGACAGGTGATGCTGATCGGCGTACTTTTGCTGCTTACGCTGCCGCTGATCCTTGACCTGCTGCATGAAGCGCTTCGCCGCAGAGGGACAATGAAGCGCATGAAGGCGTTTTCCGGGCTGCTGTCGGGCGAGCCGGACGGACGCGGCTTTTTGTTCGGCTGTATCTTCCTTGCGGCGCTGACCGGGCTTCTGATCCCGTCGACGATCATGCATGCGTCGCCCGAGGAGTTTATCAACGTCTATGTGTACCGGAACCCGCTCTGGTATCTTGTGAGCGCGGCGCTGCTTGCGGCGGGGACGTTCGTGATCTGGTGCGGGATCTTCTACCGGCTTGCCGGACCGAAGGGGAAGCGCGGGATGGAGCTCGGCGTATGGGTGCTGTCCGTATGCGCGGCGGTCGATTATCTGTTCTTCGGGAAGAGCCACGGGAACCTGTCCGAGATGCTGCAGTACGACGTCTACAACGCGCCGTCCCACAAAGAGATGCTGATCAATCTGCTGGTGCTCGCCGTGCTTGCGGTGATCCTGTATCTGATCTGGCGCAGGAAGGGACAGATCGTGAAGATCGTAGCGCTGACGATGTGCCTTGCGGCGTTCGGCGTGGCGGCGTACCACACGATCGGCGTCGGGACGCAGGTCGCAGACGCGACGGAGCGCGCGAAGCACGAATCCGGGCTTCCGGAGATCACGCTCAGCAAGACCGGCAAGAACGTGATCGTACTGATGATGGACCGCGCGATCTCGGAATATGTCCCGTATGTGATGGAGGAAAAGCCGGAGCTGAAGGAGCAGTTTGCGGGCTTTACGTTCTATCCGAACACGCTGGCTTACGGCGGCGCGACCTTTGTCGGCGGTCCGCCGATCTTCGGCGGCTACGAATACCGTCCGATGGACGTCTGTCTGCGGACGGAGGAGACGATCAGCGCGAAAAACGACGAAGCCCTAAAGGTCATGCCGGTGCTCTTTTCGGAAAACGGGTACCGCATCACGATCAGCGATCCGCCGCTGGCCGGGTACAAGTGGACGCCGGATCTGAGCGTTTTTGATGAATACACAGATTTCACCGTGTTCAACTCCATCGGCAAGCTGGACATGAACGTGCTTGAGCGCGCGGAGGCGATCCATACGTTCCGCGACCGGAACTTCTTCTGTTACAGCATCTACCGGATCACGCCGGTGATCCTGCAATCGACGCTGTACAACCGCGGACAGTACAATGCGGCGTCCGATATCGACGGCTCCAAGGGTACGAAGGCGGTGCAGAACCGGACCGGACGCTCGACGGCAGAGGGGATCTCCGAGAGATTCCTGCGCAATTATTCGGTACTGGTAAACCTGCCGCTCATCACGCAGACGGTTGACGACGGCGTGAACACCTTCCTGCTCATGAGCAACGATCTCACGCATTACGGCAACATTCTGCAGGAGCCGGAATACGAGCCCGCGCAGGTCGTGGACAACACGGAATACGACAGGACGCATCCGACCCGGACGTCGTGGGACGGCGAGACGATCACGTTTGCGACAGAGGATCAGGTGATCCATTACCATGCGCTGATGGCGAGCATGCTTCAGCTCGGCAAATGGATGGATGATCTGCGGGAACGCGGCGTTTACGACAATACGCGCATCATCATTGTGTCAGACCACGGACATGTTCTGGACCTTTTTCCGGATACCCGGTTCGGAGAAGAGGACTGGGAGGAGATCGTCCGGTTCAGTTCGCTGCTGCTGGTGAAGGACTTCGACAGCGATACGTTTATCGTCGATCCGCAGTTTATGACGCAGGCCGACGTGCCGACGATCGCCTGCAAAGGTCTGATCGAAGATCCGGTCAACCCGTTCACGGGGAATCCGATCACCGACGCGGCAAAGGCGGAGCCCGTACAGTATGTGCGGCAGACGGGACCGTTCGACATCGTCAAAAACCGGAAACGGAAGGATTATCCCGGTCTCTGGGTCCGGCTTGAAGGTCATGACATCTTTGACATCGGCAAGTGGTCGGTGTCCGAAGAAGAGCGCAACGGAGAGTAAGGAGGCGGAACCATGCGGCTTTATATCGATCCCGGCACGGGAAGCATGCTGTTTACCATTGCGGTGGGACTTTTGGGGACCGCCGTGTTTGCGCTGCGCAAGCTCTTTCTGAAGCTCCGGTTCTATACGTCCGGCGGAAAGCAGAAAAAAGACGGCGGAGAAAAGCAGCCAATCGCGATCTTTGCGGAAAGCAAACGCTACTGGAACGTCTTCGGCCCGGTCTGCGACGAGCTGGAACGCCGCGGACACGACGCCGTATATCTCACCGGTTCGGAGGACGATCCGGCATTCAAACAGTATTATACGCACATCCGCTGCGAGTACATCGGCGCTGACAACAAGGGCTTTGCAAAGCTCAATATGCTGAAAGCCGACGTGCTGCTGTCCACAACGCCGGGGCTTGACGTTTATCAGTGGAAGCGCTCGCGCGACGTCAAGTGGTATGCGCATATCCCGCATATGGCGAACGACATCACCCTGTACCGCATGTTCGGGCTTGATTATTACGACGCGGTGCTGCTTTCCGGCGAGTATCAGAAAAAGCAGATCCGCGCGCTCGAATCGCTCCGCGGACTGCCGGAAAAGGAGCTTCCGATCGTCGGCATCACATATATGGACGCGATGAAGGCGCGGCTTGACCGCGCGGAGCCGCTGCCGCCGCAGCCCGTGACGGTCCTGCTTGCGCCGTCGTGGGGCGAGAGCGCGATTTTGAAACGCTACGGCGCAAGGATCATCGACGCGCTGCTGAAAACCGGCTATCACATCATCGTTCGTCCGCATCCGCAGTCCTTTACGTCCGAAAAGGAGATGCTGGATGCGCTGACGGCGCAGTATCCGGACAGCGACCGGATCGAATGGAACCGCGACAACGACAACTTCGAGGTCCTGCGCCGCGCAGACATCCTGATCTCCGACTTCTCGGGCGTCATTTTCGATTTCGCGCTGGTATTCGACAAGCCGGTCATCTATGCGGATACGTCGTTTGACAAGGCGCCGTATGACGCCGCATGGCTCGACGAGCCGCTGTGGACGTTTGAAACGCTGCCGAAGATCGGCGAACCGCTTTCGGAGGTGAAGCTCGACAGCCTGAAGGAGCTGATCGACAGCTGCCTTTCGGAGCCGAAGAAGCAGGCGGCAAGGGACGACGCCCGCGCCGGGACCTGGGCATACCCCGGGGAGGCGGCAAAGCGCGTCGCGGATTATCTGATCGAAAAACAGGAAGCGATCTTCCGCGCGGAAACGGAGGCGGCGGAACGGAAGCCACAGGAAAAGCCGGAAAAGCGCAGGACACGCGCATAAGAAGTTCAAAGGGCAGTCCGGAAAGCAAAACGCTTTCGGAACGCCCTTTTTCTTTCTTCCGGCAGAATATATAGTTTGATCTGCGCAAATCGTCTTGCAATCGCGTCTCTTATTTTTTTCAATAAAGTGTCTATGTATCATTATGCATATAAATGACCGATAACAGGAAAGGGGAACCTGGATCTCATGGCAAATCGTAACAGACTGTTCTCTCTGCTCGTAGCGGCTTTGATGCTGCTCTCGACGGTATTTACCGGGATCGCGCCTGCGTTTGCGGACGATGACGACGTGCAGACCGAACCAGCCGCAGCGGAATCGGCGAATGCAGACGAAGCGCCCGAACAGGAGACGACAGAACAGACGGAGGACGAAGAACCCTTCGGGCAGACAGAGGCGTCCGAGACGTTTGAAGAGGACGCGGAGGAACCGATCGATCCCGATCTCGACACCGATTCGGACGGCATTCCGGACGTCGACGAGATCGAGGTTTACGGTACCGATCCCGAAAACGCCGACACCGACGGCGACGGGCTTTCGGACTATGACGAGCTGCAGGTGTATTACACGTCAGCGGGCGATTCCGACACCGACGGAGACGGACTTTCGGACTATGACGAGCTGTTCGTATACGGCACCGATCCCGTAAAGGGCGATACCGATGCGGACGGGCTTGCGGACGGCGATGAAGTGTATTACGGAACCGATCCGCTTTCGCCCGATACCGACGGCGACGGCATTTCGGACGGCGACGAGTTCGTGCTTTACACGGATCCGCTGCAGTATGAAACCCTTTCCGAAGTGTTTCAGCGGATTGGCGAAGGGACGATCGACGGTGCGCTGTTATCCGACAACGCCGCAGTTCCCGCGATCGACGGTTACGCGCCGTTCGTGCTGTTCCGCGAGGGCGTCGTTATGCCCTACGGCGTGGATTCCTTCTTGCAGAATCCGGCGCTGATCGGCAAGCCGGTCGAGATCCGTCTGCCCGAGGGCGGAGAGCTGACCCTGCACTTTACGATCGACAGCAGCGCGAAGGAGATCGCGATCTTCCGCATGAACGAGAACGGCACGGTCCGTCTCGACGCGGTGCAAAACGGCAAAACGTATTCCGTTGCGCTGGAAGAGAACGGTGTCTATTACGCTGCGGATCTTCATAAGCTCAACACGCTGCTCGGTTTTGAGGGCGGTTCCGTACAGAGCCTTCCGAAGAATTCATACCTCCTTGAGGATTTCCGCACCGTAACGCTTTCCGCGCCGCTGAAGGCGGGAAGCAGCGTCGATACCGACGGCGACGGCATTCCGGACTGTGAGGAGATCGGCGAGCAGTATGCGATCGACCTCGGCAACGGCTATACCGCAACGGTCTACGGCTACGTTTCCGACCCGACGCTTGTTGACTCCGACTTCGACGGCATCCGGGACGATCTGGATACGCTGCCGAGAAGCAACAACTTCTCCGCCACGTACAAGAGCGGCGACTTCACGATCAACCTCACATATTCCATGGACTACCGGGATTTCCTCGGCGACAATACGGTTTACAACGCGGCGATCGCAAGCTTCTCGGTCTGGGCGGCGCAGCTTGCGTACGACAACGATATCACCTTCACGCCGGGTCAGACGCTCTATGACAGCGACGGCAGTGTGATCACGAACGCGCGGCGCATCGACACGCTCATGCGCGCGCACGGCATGCAGAACGTCATCGATTATCAGCTGGAAAATGGCTACTTCGACAGCGACGTCAGCCTCGGCGCGTACAGCGACGACGATATTACCGAGGTCTTTTTCGGTCATCACAAGATTACGGAAGGCGGCGAGGACTACGAGATCATTTCGGTCTTTGTGCGCGGCACGAATGGCACGATCCAGGAGTGGAGCAGCAACTTCAATATCGGAGATTTGTACCGTTACGATAAGGAATATGACGTTTCGAGCGTGAAGGATTTCAAGGAGCTGAACGGCGACTGGAATCGCAAGTCGAACCACCGCGGCTTTGACGTCTGTGCGACGCGCATCTACCGCGCGCTCGCGGCATACATCAATCAATTCGTCGATTCCGATGCGACGCCGGTCTTTTGGCTTGCGGGACACTCCCGTGGCGCAGCGATCGCGAACATCGTCAGCGCGACGTATGTTGATGAAGGGCATAAGGTCTTTGCCTATACATATGCCTCTCCGAACACCACGGCAAACACCGAGGCGTCGGCGGCGAAGTACGACTGCATCTTCAACCTCGTCAACGGAGACGACTTCGTACCGCGTCTGCCCATGCCCGCGTGGGGCTTTTCGAGATATGGCAGAACGGCGACCATCTTTGCGAGCACTGCGCCGAATTCTCTACGCAGTACATATCTCGGCAATACCAGTTACAGCTGTAAATCGGACAGCGACCTGCAGGCGCTGGTCAACAAGTTTGCCAATATGACGAAGAACAACGCGGGCGGCAACGACGGCTGGCGGGATGTTTATGTCTATCACTGCGGACATCAGCATGCAGATGAGCAGAAAGGTGAGGACCGCAGCGGATGCATCCGTACGCGGCAATTAGGAGATCTGTTAACTTGGAATGGCGAAAGCATGTTTACCGGTTGGTCACAGCGGGTTCAGCGGTATGCCTATTGGAGCAGCTCCGAAAATGGCATCTGCGAAACTCCGGCATACGCCATGCAGGTCTTAGCGGAGCTTATGGGCAACCTGAACCTGTCCGGCGGCTGGGATTATCTCACCACCAACAAGCTTGCCGAGAGATACGATTTCGGCAAAACAAGCCTGGTCAACTATGCTACGGGTATTATCGACCCGCACTACATGGAGAACTACTACCTGATCCAGACGGCGCTGCTGTCCGAACCGGATACGACGTTCAACACGAACAATTCGCTTTACACGAACGCGAGCCACCGTCCGCAGCACACGCACAGCTATGAGATCGTCGAGATCAAACAGGCGCCGACCTGCACCGAGCCCGGCGTCGCGCACGTGATCTGCCGTTGCAGCCAGGTCAACTCCGCGTGGTACGACGATGAGATCAAGAACGCGCTGATCCCGGCGACCGGACATAACTACGGCACGCCCGCGTGGACGTGGGACGGTCTCACCGAAGCGACCGCGACCTTCACCTGCGCAAACGACGGCACGCACGTCGAGACCCGCAGCACGACGGACATCGTCCGCACCGAAAACGGCGATCTGGCGGTCTACACCGCGACGGTCGAGTTCGAGGGCGAGACCTATACCGACACCAAGACGGTCGAGATCGGCTACTACCTGATCGGCTCCATGACGAACTGGGAGGTCGACGAGACCTACCGCTTCACGGCGAACGCCGCGGCGCAGGGCGAGTATCTGCTGAACGTCGCAGACCTTGCGATCGGCGCCGAGATCAAGGTGGTCCGCGCAGAAGGCGCGACCAAGCTCAACTGGTATCCGGACGGCGGCGGAAACTATGTCGTCGACTATCCGCATTCCGGCAGCGTGAATGTGTACTTCCGTCCGGCGGGCAACGTCTGGAATGACTTCTTCACCGGCGGCTACTTCTACATCTCCAGGCTTCACACCGTCACCGTCATCACGGACGGCAACGGTACCGCGGCAGTCGATCCGGCGGCGCCCGATGTCACCGCGACCGTCACGCTGATCACAGGCGCGAACGAGGGCTACCACTTCGATCACGTCGATTTCTATGAGAAGATCGGCGAAGGCGCAGACGATCTTGCACCGGTCAATATCACGCTGGACGAGGATGATGCGTTCATCATGCCCGACTACGACGTCGTGATCAAGGTCTACTTCGCAGCGCACACCTGGAGCGAACCGACCTATACGTGGGAAGCGGAAGGCGAAGGCTGGAAGTGCACCGCAACCCGTGAATGCACGACGGAAGGCTGCGACGCGGTTGAGACCGAAACCGTCACCGCAACGTATGCGGTCACGACCGATCCGACCTGCGAAGGCGCAGGTACGACGACCTACACGGCGACGTTCGAAAATGAAGCGTTCGAGACCAAGACCAAGACGGTCGACCTCAACCCGATCGGACACGATTGGGACGAGCCGACCTATGTATGGGCGGCGGACAACAGCACCGTGACGGCGACCCGCGTCTGCAAGAACGACGAAAGCCATGTCGAGACCGAGACGGTCAACACGACCTATGCAGTCACGACGGAGCCCACGTATGAAGCGGCAGGCGTCGGCACCTATACCTCTGCGGCGTTCGAGAACAAAGCGTTCGAGGTCCAGACCAAGGAATTTGAGATCCCGATGCTTGAAGGCATCACGATCACGCTGGATCCGTGCAACGGCGACGATCCGACGACCGTCACGATCCCGGTCGGCGGAAGCCTTGACCTTGCAGCGTTGACAGTACCGACCTACTCGATGCACAAGTTCATCGGGTGGTTCCTGGATTCGAGAACCGGATTGCAGACGGGTACCGGCACGCAGGTGACGACGGAGATGACCTTCACAGAGGACACGACGATCTATGCGAACTGGTACCTGCCGGGCGACGTCAACGGCGACGGCATCGTGAACAATAAGGACGTCACGCGTCTGCTGAAGTATCTTGCCGGCGATGATGTAGAAGTTGTACGGTTCGCGTGCGATATCAACGGCGACGGCATCGTGAACAATAAGGACGTCACGCGCCTGCTGAAATATCTTGCAGGCGACGACGTTGAGATCAATTGAGAATATATACACAGGAAAAGGCTTATCCGGCGCGGTCTCATTCGGGACCGCGCCGTTCCTAATTGATATGAAAACACGCGAAACAGTCTGTGCGCGCAGGGGATCGTTTTCAGCTTCGCCAGAGCAATTGCACAATATCGATTGAAACGTAAGATACTCTTTTGCATTTGTACTGCTCGTCGAAAGAGCGGGCGTTTGGACTTTCACAAGCGCCTCGGTATGAGACTTTCGGATAATCACTTCAAGCTTTTTCACTTGCAATTTGGTTCTGATATGATATACTGATAATTACTATATTGGGGATGGGGAGAAAATGATTATGAAGAAACTGGTTTCTGTCGTACTTAGCTTTTTGCTGCTTGCGGCGCTGATACCGCTGGATCTGCATACGGCAAGCGCGGACACATCTGGTCAGTGCGGCGACAATCTCTACTGGTCGTTTGACGGAACTACCGGCACGCTGACGATCACCGGCAGCGGGGAGATGTGGGGTTTTGAGCCTAATGAACAGCCGTGGGCGGATTATTTGAATCAGATCGTGTCTGTCAACCTTCCGGACGGCGTGACAAGCATCGGCGGTGACGCGTTTTCCGACTGTACTGGGCTTCAGTCGATCACGATCCCGAACAGCGTGATAAGCATTGGCTATAATGCGTTTTACGGCTGCACAGGGCTCACGATGATCACGCTCGGAGACGGAGTGACAAGCATCGACGATTATGCGTTTTATAACTGTGCGAGGCTGACGGACGTCTATTACAGCGCCACCGAGACGCAAAGACAATGCATCACTATCAACAGCTACAATGATCCACTTTTGAACGCGACCTGGCATTACAGTGGCGAGGAGCCAAGCGGCGACGAAGCCGTAATGACGCTTACACTCGATAAGGATAGCTATGATTACCGTCAAAGGGTCTTGGTGACAGCGACCGTTACCTGCCCGGAAAGCTTCACAGAAGAACAGATCGCCGCGTATGAAGAAGCCTCCACCCTTTTGACGTTGATTAACGACACCGGTGATCCGGTTCCCGGGTATGCTGTACAGGGATCGACGGGGTTGACCGTGCAGTGTGGTTTTCCGTTGTTGGATGAGGAAATGGAAGAGGGGGTCTATGCGATATGTGCAGAAAAGACCGTCGGCGACAACACTATCAGTGCACAAGCCTCCTTCTACTACACCGGCTATCAGGACACTCCTGTCAATACGGAGGACTGTACCATTGCACTGACACTGAATACGGATACGTTTGGGGGTGGCGAACTGTTCAAGATGACAGCGACGGTCACGGATCCAGACGGTAACCCGATTCAAGGTGCACAAGTATTTTTTACGATTCTCGATTCGAACGGTGAGCTGTTGCCCTTCTTGCCGTTTGGTGACTATCATTCACTATACAATATAACGGGTGAAGAAGGCCGTTGCTCCATTGGCATTCGCCCCAACGAGAGCGAAGATGGTTGGCATGCAGGTACGTACATGTGTAAGATCGAATGTGATCAGGCCGTAGATACTGCGCTATTCACATTTACCGGCGACGGTGATCCGACCTCCGGTCAGTGCGGCGACAATCTCTACTGGTCGTTTGACGAAGATACCGGCACGCTGACGATCACCGGCAGCGGAGCGATGTATGACTTTGACTTTATAACGGGTATAGGAGAGAATCCGTGGTCGAGATTCAGATCGGAGATAAGAACGGTTATTCTTCCGGAAGGAATAACAACAATCGGTAGCCATGCGTTTGATAACCATGCCGATCTGACGTCGATCACGATTCCTGACAGCGTAGAAAGCATCGGGTGGTGCGCATTCCGCGGCTGTACGGGACTAGAGACGGTTATAATCGGCAGCAGTCTGATAGATATCAACAATCAAGCATTTGAAAACTGTACCGGATTAACGTCGATCACGTTTCCGGACAGTGTTACCCATATCGGGCCTTGGGCGTTTCAGAGATGTACCGAACTGACGACAGTTACAATCGGCAACGGCTTGACCGAAATCGGCAGCTGCGCATTTGCTTACTGTGATTCCTTATCACAGTATATTGTTGCGCAGGATAACATTACCTTCTGTTCGGCAGATGGCGTATTGTACTCCAAGGACAAAGATAGATTGGTTTTGTATCCTGCCGGAAAAACGCAGCTGATTTATGAAGTGCCGGACACGGTGACGACTATTAAGGCGTACGCGTTTACGGGTTGTCAGTTCCTGTCGTCGCTTACAATAACGGACAGCGTAAACGACATTGAAAGATTTGCGTTTCAAGAGTGTTTCTCATTAACGGCGTTTATCGTAACTGCGGAAAATGAAACTTATTGCGCGTCGGAAGGGGTATTGTTCACGGAAGATATGAAGACGCTTATCGCATATCCGATCGGCAATTCCCATACGGCTTACACCATTCCTGACGGAGTGGACCTCATTGAACGATGTGCGTTCCAAAGCTGTGCAAACTTGATTTCGGTAACGATACCTGACTCTGTCACGACCATCGACGGCCATGCGTTTAAGTACTGTACCGGATTAACGTCGATTGAGATCCCCGGCAATGTCACAAGCATGGGTACATGCGCGTTTTCCGGATGCACCTCTATTGTGTCTGTCACGATCCCGGGAAGCATAGAGAGCATAGAAAACTGTGCTTTTTCCGATTGCATCTCTCTGACAAATGCTATAATCGGAAACGGTATAGAGAATATCGGAGATTTGGCGTTCTATGCGTGCCCGAATCTTGCGTCGATCACGATTCCGTCCAGTGTGAAGGCAATCGGATGGGGTTCGTTTGGTGAATGTGAAAACCTTACGGATGTTTACTACGGCGGCACCATGACGCAGAAAGCGGAAATATCCATAGACAATGAAGATGGAGAAAACGAGCTGCTGTTAAATGCTGCGTGGCATTGCACATACGATGCGAATGATACCGTTCTGGTAACGGATACGGTAGAAACGACGATCGTTTCGGTTCAGGAAGACACCGAAACGGAAGCACAGGCAACGATCCCTGCGGATGCGTTTTCCAATGAAGAGGAAACGAACAAACCGGTGGAGATTCAGGCGCAGGTAGCCACGATCGTCTTCAACAAGCAGGCAGCGGGAGCCATTGCCGTCAACGCCGGAACAACAGACATACAGGTCAGCATTGAAGTGACGCCGGATGAACAGCAGGAGGATGTGATCACCGTTGAGATCAGCGTCCAGACGGCATATGAAGAGGCGGTATTTGCGGAGGGGAATGCAGAGGGGTCGGCCGATGTTACCGTTCCTTATGCGGTGACGGCAGGAAACGAGCCCGTTGTGTTCCTGATTTCCGGGGAGGAGCGGATACCTGTAAAGGTGATTACCTATAATGCGGGATCCGTCACCTTCCGCGTGCAGCATTTTTCCACCTATGAGGTGGCACAGCAAGTCATACCGCCACTGCTCCTGAATGAAACAAACTTCCCGGACGAGAATTTTAGGGCTTGGCTGTTCAACACGGCTATGATGTTTACAGAGGGGGCGATCGAAGCCCAGCAGGAGAACGGTGTCTATTACCTGACCCACGAACAGGTCATGACCTTGGATGATCTGGATATCTCTGGCGAGGAGATATCCGACTTGACCGGCCTTGAAAAGCTCGAAAACCTGCAAAATTTCATGATGCACGGCATTAGTGCTGCTTCTCTTGACCTTTCCGCATTGCCGGTCCTGAAGAGTTGTGATTTTTCCGACATGGAGAATCTGACCTCATTAAAGCTACCGGCGTCCGTGGAACAGGTATTTATCGATGCAGCGTTGACCTCTTTGGATCTCAGCAACTGCTCTTCGCTCAGCGTGCTTGAGATGTATGGTACTGGGCTTTCAACACTGGATGTCAGTCTAAATACGAATTTGACCTATGTGAAGGTCGTAGACAGCGAGGTATTCACGACGCTGATCCTCGGCAGTCAGCCCAAACTGGCGTGCATTGAGATAGAGCGCACCGGACTGAGCTCTCTGAATTTGAACGGTTGCACGGCCCTGACAGAACTATATTGCCCGAACAATCATTTGGCAGAGCTTTCTCTGCCGGATACGGTGGAGTTGACGTCTTTCTCCGGCGACGGTCAAACCGTCACCGGGCAGGGGCAGATCCAAAACACCGACCCCAGGTGGTATATATTCTATATGGGCAATCTGTTTAGCGAGTATACTTCCCTCTCGAGGGTGTCGGTGCCTGTGCCTCAGGCAGAAATAAGCAGCGGTCCGGATGATACTGGAGCGATCGTCAACGGGGAAAGGTTCCATTCATTTTATTATGACTATGAGGTCACAGCGGAATACTCTATGAGGGTAACCGTCAATGTGACGTACTTTGATGAGGAGGAGATCGATCTTTCCGATGTCAGCGGGTGGCAAAGCCTCAGTTTGAACGAACTTGGCTGGATTTGGAACGATCATGTACTTACCTCTGCTCAGGCTAAGATTGTTGCCGACGGCTGTGATACTCTTTCGCTGAGCATATTAAGCTGCCCTTCTGCAGAGGACGAGACGGTCTATGCCGATAACATGGCGAGGGTCGGACGCTTATATATAGATATTGAAACAGAGGGCGACGGCGCGCTGACTTTCACCTTCCCGGAAGCGAATCAGCCGAGCTGGTGGATCACAACGATCGATAGCTATAGCTTGCTTCCGGTCACTATCAATGCGGCTGATTCAGCCGGGAATTTCGATCTGATCGTATCGGGCGGGACACTGACCTTCAACGGCGATGTGAGCACGTTGGAACTGAAGCAGTGGTATGCCCCGTATGAACCTTTTACCGAAGACAACGAAAGCCGTGATGTCCATATCAACGGCAGCGTATACAAGCTGAAGTGGAACGGGGAGACCTTTGTCTCGGATGCAAGTGTCGAATGGTATTACGGTCGTTATCGCGGCGCGCTCACCGTGAACGGCTCCATCACGGAAGGCATCGAATACGGCAGCGTTTTCTTCGATATCGAAGGCCTTTCCGGCTTGGCATTCAACGTGCCGGTTAAGAGAATCAGCAAGACTGCGGAGGATGATCCTCTCGTCATTCAGAAGGGAGGGCTACTGCAGATCACGGACTATGAGGAAATTGTCCCTACCGTCGATGAGATCCTGCTTCAATACAAATACGCTGACCATTTGGGCGACGATACGGATTCTTTCCGCTGGGCAGTCTCCGTGAGGATGACTGAAGAAGACGAAGGCTCGGAGGTCATGTTGCCGATCGAGTTTTCCGAGGAGAGCATCCATTTCGGCTCGAACACCACGGTCGTGATTGAAGGGCCTGGCACCAGCCTGTCCAATAACCCGCAGGCCTTCGGAAAGGAACTTGTTACACTGAACGGAGACCTTGCGAAACTGGAGGTTTTTGCCGCGCCGGTCTTGCTGAATGGCGACGTGACATATGCACGGATATATGATTATGGCAGTTCATTCAGCGGGTCTTCCGATGTAGTGTTGAATGGCGTTGTCGGAGAACTTCAACTGGATGGATGCCATCTGAAAACTACAGTTCGAACAGGGGAGAATGGAAGTATTCAAGGGGGCGACTTGCGAAAGACACAGTATAAACTGATAAATTCCAGTACCGCGTCCGTCTACACTTTGTATGAACGTTACTTCGAGAATGTCGAAGCAAACACGGATGTGATGCGCAACGGCACGCTGAAGGTGATGAGCAAGAGCTGGGAAGAACGGTGGGCCTCCATCTTGGCTGATTCAGATGCTATCGCGGAAGCTGCGAATCTGACGGACAATCAGTATGCGGTCATGACGATCCAGAATGAATCATCCGATCTGAGTGAGAGTGAGGCCGCGCTGATCGACACTGTTGCAAGTGGTGCTGATGCCGTCTCCGCTTTCGATGTGAGCATCATGTCTTATACCACCAATGCCTATGGAAATGTGTATGCTTCTGCTGAGGCCACAGATCTGAACGGCAATGATGTTACCTTCTACCTGGAGACCCCCACGGACGATCCCAACGCATCCTATCAGGTGATCCGGCTCCATGAAGAGAATGGTGAAATGACTGCGACAGTTGTGGGTTATGCTGATGCGGAAGACGGTCGGGTGGAAGTAAGCAGCAGTTTGTTCTCAAAATTCGTTGTGGTCAGCATTCCGAAGGAAAAAGGCGTCACGATCACGTTGGATCCGTGCAACGGCGACGATCCAACGACCATCACGATCCCGGTCGGCGGAACGCTTTCCGAGCTGCCCGTACCGGAATACGAGGGGTATCAGCTGATCGGCTGGTTCCTGAATGCGGGAACGGGTGCTGCGGCCGGCACCGGCACGGCGGTCACGCTCGAAACGGTCTTCAACGAAGACACGACGATCTACGCGAACTGGTATCTGCCGGGCGACGTCAACGGCGACGGCATCGTGAACAACAAGGACGTCACGCGTCTACTGAAGTATCTTGCCGGCGATGATGTCGAAGTGGTTCTGTTTGCATGCGATATCAACGGCGACGGCAGCGTGAACAATAAGGACGTCACGCGCCTGCTGAAGTATCTTGCGGGCGACAACGTTGTGATCCACTGATCGAAGCAGACAAACATATATTAAGAAAACAGTATCCCGTAAACGGTGCGGACGCAGATGCGCCCGTACCGTTTTTTGGTTCGATCTGAAAAAAAGATCGACATCCGTGTTTTTTTCAGTAGACGAACCGAAAGAAGAATGGTATAATGTCTATGATTGCCGAAGGGCAAATATAATGCAAGGAGAAACAGGACATGAAGCGTAATTCCATGAAAAGACTCTTGGCACTGGTCCTTTGTTCGCTGCTTATCGCAGGCAGCATCGGGATCACTGCAATGGCAGAATCGGACGACACGTATCTGTACGTCGGCGGCGTAGGGGTAGGCGAAGAAAACGCGGGCGACATTCTCGGCGACGGAAACGTCAGCTTCGATTTCGAAACGAACACCTTGACGTTTGCGGTGAAGAAGCCTACGCTTTCGGGCTTGCACAGCGACGCGCTGATCGACTCCAACAAGTCGAAACTGACCATCGTGGCGCCCAACGGACTGCAGCTCAGAAGCAACACTGCAACGAGAGGCATCAACCTGACCTCCGGCACGCTGGTCGTGAACGGCAATCTGGATATCATGCTCACCGCCTCGAATGCGGAGGCCTGCATCTACGCGGAGAAGGGCGTTACCGTAAACGGCAATGTCGATACGGATATGTATGATATTGAATGCTGCGGCATCCTGTCCCCCGAGGGTCCTGTCACGGTTACAGGCAATTTCTTTGGGGCAGGTGAAATCGGCATTTCCTGTGCCGGCGGTGACGTAACCGTTGGCGGTTCCGCTGCATTCATCAACGGCACGTGGTCCAGTTTGTCCTATGGTATCCATGTAACCAACGGTTACGGCGTTGACATCGGCTCGCTGGAGCAGACCGGTACGATGCAGTACGCAATTGTTGCGGACGGTGACATTCTTGTTCGCGGACCCGTATATATTAACAACGGTATGCCGATCGGCGGCGAAGGCATCCGCAGCGTCAACGGCAAGGTTGAATGCCAGTCGACTGTGAACATGGAAGGCGACACGAATGCACTTGACGTCTTCATTTATGCAGGCGGAAGCGAAGGGATCCTGATCGACGGAGAAACTTCGTTCCAGACTTCGCGCGCGGCATTGGTATCGCCGTTCACCGCTCCCAACGGACCGATCACCGTGAACAGCGACCTGAATATCGTTGCCGGCGGTCTGACGCAGGTGCTGGCAAAGGGCGATATTACGATCAACGGCAACGCTGTGCTTAAGAACCAGCGTTCATCGACGACGACACAGCCTTATGACGGAAAAGCAATGAGTTCCACCGAAGGTTCCGTCATTGTAACCGGCAATCTGGAGACGCATTCTTCCGAGTCCGGCGTTTATGCTTACAATAATATCAACATCGGCGGCAATGCGACGTTTGGCATTAGCCTTACAAAAGTCCGCGACTACATCGCAAAAGCGGAGAACGGCGCAGTTTCCGTCACCGGAAACCTCGCCGCGAAAGGTGCGGCACAGAATGCTGTATACGGGAAGAACGGCATTACAGTCAACGGCGACGTTTCGATCAACAGCGTCTTCAGAGACGATATGGATCCCACCGGCTGCTATGCGATGAACGCACCGGATGGTTCTGTTACGGTGGCCGGAACTGTTACCGTTGCGCCTGTTCCGGAATACGGATACAGCGGCACCGTTGCAAGCGCGGAGTTCGGCGTTTATGCGGGCGATCAGATCCATATTGCAGAGAAGTGGGACGTCACGGCAGGCGCCGTTGCGCTGCGCGCGGTCAACGGCATTGTGAAGCCCGATAACTTCGGCGTTACGCTTCCGGAAAACGGCGCTATCGTTGCGCTGACGGACGGCACGACCATTACCGAATCCGATCGCACCACGGTCGCCGCGCACGCGGTCATCGACGAGGTCGAGGCGATCACGATCACGCTGGATCCGTGCAACGGCAACGATCCGACGACCGTCACGATCGCAGTCGGCGGAACGCTTTCCGAGCTGCCTGTGCCGGAATACGAGGGGCATAAGCTGATCGGCTGGTTCCTGGATGCGAGAACGGGCATTGCGACCGGCACCGGCACGGCGGTCACGCTCGAAACGGTCTTCAACGAAGATACGACGATCTACGCGAACTGGTATCTGCCGGGCGACGTCAACGGCGACGGCATCGTGAACAACAAGGACGTCTCGCGTCTGCTGAAGTATCTTGCCGGCGATGATGTAGAAGTTGTACTGTTTGCATGCGATATCAACGGCGACGGCAGCGTGAACAATAAGGACGTCACGCGCCTACTGAAGTATCTTGCCGGCGACGACGTTGAGATCTTCTGACAGAACTGAGAGCCATCATTGCGTATGAAACGATATTTCAGTTTTTTCCTTGCAATCGTGATGCTTTTTATTCTGACGGGCACCGCGATCGCCGAGGAAAAAACTCCGGCATTCGTGATCTCTGAGGCAACGGCGGCGCCCGGCGAAACCGTACGCGTAACGGTCAGCATAGTGAACAACCCCAAGGTTGCAAGCGTCCAGTTGGAGCCGCAATACGATCATAATGTCCTTGAGTGGACAAATATCGAACAAGGCGATTATGCCGATTTCACCGGCACATGGTATCCGAGAATTGACAAAGGGTACTTTGCCTGGTTCGGCGCCGGCGGTCAAAATGTAGACTTCGACGGCGTTCTTGCGACGTTGGTTTTCAAGGTCAATGAGAATGCGCCGGCGGGAGATACGACGGTAACCGTGTCATACGCGGAAGACAACGTATATGATGAGGACGAAGAGAACGTCCACTTTGACATCCAGGACGGCAAGGTAACGGTCAAAGCACAGCAGGAGAAGCCGGCGTTCAAGACGCAGTCGCTGCTGCTTGCGGGACAGATCGGCGTACGGTTCTATGCATATCTGCCGAAGATCGAGGGCTATGTATATCAGAGCGTCGGCTTCACGATCAGCGGCAGGGACGGCAAAGCGGCAACGGTCCCGTTCTCTGCGGATCTGCCGCGGAACAGCCGGGGTTGGTACGGCTTTACGTACTATGTGAGTACCGTACAGATGGCGGATACGATCACGGCGACGCTGAACTACACCGTGAACGGCGCGGCGAAGACGCTCGTAAAGACCTACTCGGTCAAGGCGTATTTTGCGGCGTTCGATGAAAACTACGCAAAGAACCCGGGAACGTACACCGGCGACGTCGTGAACCTGATCAAGGCGGCTGCCGATCTCGGTCACTATGTGCAGGCGCATCTGGATGAGACCGCATCCGATTGGAGCGTTCAGAACGGCGATCACGCGGCGATGAATAAGGTCTATACGACATACACCGACGCCGATCTGACAAAGACGACGGCCACGGTTGCGGACCACGCGCTGAAAGTCGAGGGCAGCTGCAGCGACATCCAAACGCTGTCGTTCCGGCTGGAGCTCGATCATATGACGGAGATCCGTGTAATCGTGACCGCAAAGGACGGCTTTTCCGGCACATTCACGGCGACCGTCGACGGGAAAGCGACCAACGTAACGAAGGGATCGGAGAACCGGTATGTGATCGGGATCCCGGATGTTCCGGCACATCAGCTGAGCAGAAAGCACACGATCGTGATCTCGACGGCGAACGGTACGGTCACGCTGACCGGCTCGGCGCTCAGCTATGTGAATATGATGCTGGAGACGTCCGGCGGCAACCCGGCAGAACGGGACGCGGCGATCGCGCTTTGCCGCTACTCCGGGTTCGCGGACAAACAAAAGGATCCGGGATCCGGAAGCTGATCTCCAAACGATACAGGACCTGCAGGATGCTGCGCCGACGGCGCGGCATCCTTTTTGCGTAATTATACAAAATGTGTATAAAATACCGAAGGGACCGGCGGATCACACGGTCCTGCCTGATAAAAATACAGAAATATATCTTTTTTGTCCTTGCAAAAAGGGCGCTGCTGCGATAGAATGATTTGCGGTGATTTATCGGATGCGGTTTTTATGCCGACCGTGATGCGCCGCGGAAAAAAACTGCGGGATGCGCATGGGCCTTCAAAAAAAGGAAGGGGAGAAATGGAAGGATCCCGGAGAGAAAGACTGCGTTCCATGCCGACGGCAGCGCGCATGCGGCTCGCAATGCCGATCAGACGGTGATCGAAGATCCCTTCGGCTCCGGTATGCCGACGACGGACGGGACGGATCCCCAAAAAATCGGATAGATTCCGTGAGAATCAGTAAATTTTAGTAGACAGAACGGAGAAACAGTGTTATTATATTAGAAGGAATTGTATGTTTATTTCTCTGCGGACGACTGTGTCCTGTGTGCGATGAGGCAGACCGTTCAAGAAGGAAAAACGTACCGAAACGGGCAATGGTTTCCGAGGCAGTCCCTGCCGAAGAACTTTGTTACAGATGATGACTTTGGTGTCAACTGATTGAAAGGAGTACAAGAAGTAAGTATGAAACGGTATTTGAGCCTGTTCCTGACAATTGTGATGCTCTTTGGTTTGATGGGTACTGCATTTGCCGAGGGCAATACGCCGACGTTCGTGGTTTCCGAGGCTACGGCAGCGCCGGGTGAAACCGTACGCGTAACGGTCAGCATAGTGAACAACCCCCAGGTTGCAAGCGTCCAGCTTGAGCCGCAA
>JAEEGG010009921.1_pt1 | contig 21198 bp, 19 predicted proteins | sample 9134161 | NCBI WGS metagenome assembly JAEEGG01 (sample SAMN16246543, study PRJNA631951) | gut metagenome | biome: gut microbiome; feature: rumen; material: CR-attached | host: Bos | place: Iran: Karaj | collected 2018-10
CTCTAGATAGTATGATATGGCCGCAAATGCCATGACACCAATCAATCACGGGTTGAAAGGAGTTCTCGTTCCCTTCCATACCCTTATCGACCGGCCATATGATTTTGGACTGGCCGTTGTGAATGGAATCGTTGAACTCGAACCAATAACCTTCTGTTTTGGTTTCGTTTTCAAGTTCTGTTTCGACCTTTTCTGTGTCGCCTTGCCAAAGCACGAAGGCCATTGCCGCCACGGACAATGTTGCCACGGTAGTGTATAATAGTTTAATATTCATAGCATCCCCCTGTCAAAGATAACATAAAAAGTCAAAGTGGCCTATTTGAAAATTCAAGAAAAATGCTTAATTCTGTGATTTTTGCGTCACTTTATTGTTTTTTTTAATTTTGTATCATGAAAATATTGCATGATGATACAAAATGTGCTATATTAGATACGTTGGATGAACTGTTTCGTGTTAGGAGTCTTTATGAAACCAATAACGGAATATAACGATTATCGCTGCTGCATGCAGGATTTTTACGATGAACGTAAGAAGACGAGTTCATTTACATGGCGTGAATTTGCCCGTTTGGCGGGTTTCACTTCGCCAACGTATTTAAAGCTGGTGTGCGAAGGTAAAAGTAGCCTTAGTGAACTTGGTATTGAAAGAGTGGCTGCTGCCATGAATTTGGGTGGCTTCGAATGTGCTTATTTCCGCTATTTGGTGCGGTATAACCAGGCGAAGGACGACGAAACGAAAAAGAACGCCTTCGCCAGCATGAAGGATATCGCAAAAGCCAACAAGATTCGTGTGGTTGACGCAGACGCTTTCACTTATTTTGAATCTTGGAAAAATCCGGTTTTGCGCGAACTTGCGGCGATGATGCCGGGGGCCACTCCCGAGGCAGTTGCCGAAATGTGCTGGCAGCCAATTACTGCGGATGAGGTTCGTAAATCCTTGGACTTTATGGTGAGTGTCGGGATTTTGCAGCGCAAGTCCAAGAATGTTTATGTGCAGACGGATAAGGGCTTGGTCGGAAATTCCGAAGTGATGCCTTTGGTGGTCCGCTCCATGCATCGTGAAATGGCTGGCTTTGCGCAGAAGGCCATTGACGCATTTGATATCCAGGAACGTGATGTTTCCGGCGTGACCATGGGGATTGACCGCGATGCCTATGAACAGATTGTGCGGGAGTTGGACTCCTGCCGCAGAAAGATTGTGGCTATTGCCAACATGAGTAAGGAACCTTGTCAAGTTTATCGCTTGAACTTGCAGATGTTTCCATTGTCAAAGAATACACTAAATAAATAGGAGGGATGACATGTCTAACTATATAAAAACAAATATTCTTTGCTTAGGCTTTTTAAGTGCCTTTGCATTGATTGCATGTTCGCATGATACAGCGGTATCTCAAAATTTCGGTACAACCGAAGAAAAGAATGCCTTTTGGGACGAATCGTCCAACCTTAAGGCGTGGAAAGTCATGGATGGTTCCGGAATTAAGCTGGAGGCAAACAAGAATTCCTTGGCTGGCCGAGTATTCCTCGAGAAATCTGGTGCAGATGGTTTAAGTCGTGCCGGTATCGTCTACGATGCGTCCAATGTGGATGGTTCTCCTGTCGATCTTTCTGAAAGCAGTGAGGGGCTGTGCGTTACTTACCGTTCTGACTTTGATGTGGAAATCCGACTGGATGACGGTGATTTCGCTAGTTCTTCTGTAGATCAAGATTTGCCTTATGCAGGTTTTGAAATGAAGAATAACGGGAATGGATCTCGTTGCGTATCTTGGGAAGATTTCAAGAAGAAAAATAGTGATTCTTTCAAGAAGAAAAATGGTGATTCTTCCAAGAAAGAAGATAGTGATTCGGATGGCGAAGCCTATGCCAAAAAGGTTCGCAGTGTACAAATCGTTTTTATCGGCGATCCGGGTTCATCGGGTGAATTTGACATTCAACGATTGAGCTCCTACGCACGCTGGGCAATGTGGTGGGCCAAGAGTGATGGCGACCATGTAAATACTGGCTTTGACGAAGGCGATGAGGGAACATCCGGCGAGTGGACTCTTTTCGGGGATTCTGCTGAAGCTCACATTGAATTTAGTTATAAAAAGTTTAAACCCACGGATGGTGGTTATATTGGAAAAGTTATTTTCAATGAATCCAGCTCAAATCCCGATGTCGGCATGCAGTTCCTTGTGGCAGGGAAAACTACTGGAAATGGGACGGATGTTATCCATTCGGCGGATGTATCGACAAAATGGAAGGGAATATGTCTAGAGTATGAATCTCAGATGGATGTTGAAATGCAACTTGTTCCCGAGAACGCCAATGAAGATGACATTCTCAAGTTGACCTTTGCCAAGAATGACGATGAGTCGGATAAGACTGTTAGCTCTTTTGACAATACAAAAAGAGCATCCCATATTGAAAATAGATGTTTCCAATTCGGGGATGTGCCCAATTCTGATCAGGTCTTGAAGAAATTGACAACGGTTCGCTTGAAATTTGTAAAGGAAAATAATTCTGGTACGAAATTTACCATTAGACGGCTTAGTTACCTGCTGCCGGAAAGACTTGCTGTAAAAGCCGTTGGCGAATACAGAGAAGTCGAACCCACGGTGTCTTCTGACTATAAGTCTGGGAAAAGTTTCTTGTGGAGTGCCGCTGTTGATGGAGCCCATTTGAATCTAGGCATTTCAAATGCTCCCTCTGGAGCAATTTGGGCTAATTCTCCCGAGCAATCCGATAAATTCCATTATAATTTCCCCGATGATGTGGTGGCTGATGAAGATGGAAATTACATTCCGTCCTTGGTTAGCAAGTATCATGGCTTCGAAGGTTATATGAAGCATGTAGGATGGGATGAGTGTCTGGATATCGATTGTTCTGGGACGATAGGTTTTAATACTGTCAGCTCAAATTTGGAACCAGCTGACATCAGCGCGTGGGGTGGCTTCTGCATACATTATAATACTTATAATACAATTAAAATTATCATTGTTACAGATGTTTCAGCAAAGAAATACTGGTATGCCGATGTTAGTTATTCACATGACTTGGTGTGGGGTAAGGTCTCTTGGGATGCCTTCCAGAATATTGACGAAGACTCGGATGAAGAAATCGAAGATGTTTTAGGAAGAGTGACTAAGATTCTGTTGCTTCCTTATGATGGGAAAAACTTCGTCGACAAGTTCGGTTCCTACGACCAGTGCGGTAATTAAACAGATTTGGGGGTTGCTTTGAGGGAATAGCCGCGAGAAATCGCGGCTATTTCTGTGTAATTCGGTGGATTAGGAACTTTTGGATTACTTGTAATACACGCAGTTCGTGGTGCTAGAGCCGAAGCATTGCTTCTGCATGCCGTCGACGCTGCTCACGGCGGCGGGTTGGCCCACGTTTGAAACCATCTTGCCGCCGCTGAAGCTCGGCTTGAAGGCGATTTCGGAGGTTCATAACGAACCAACGGACGGAATATTCTTTTTTACGCCCAATGTGAAGAATTTCACGGATTTTTGGTTAAATTTTAAGCGAAATGGGGAATTTCGTTACATTTTTTTGAAAATGCTGAGGATTTTTTGGATGGCAGCCTGGGCTTTCGACTTGCCATAAGGTGCATGGAAAAACTTGACCACGTCGACGGGGCACTGTTTCATGACGTTCCTTTCGTGGCTAAATGTCTTGAACCCGTAAAATCCGTGATAGTTCCCGATTCCGCTGTTGCCAACCCCTCCAAAGGGAACAGAAAGGTTCTCTATTTGGATGATGCAGTTGTTGACGCATGTGGAACCGGATGTCGTTTGTGCGATGACGGAACGGATTGCCTTCGGGGATTTTCCGAAAACGTACAGGGCAAGCGGTTTGGGGTTGTCTTGGACGTAATGTATGGCATTTTCCAGGGAATCGTAGGCTAGGATGGGCAGAACCGGGCCGAATATCTCACCAGACATCACCTTCATTTGGAGCGTTACGTCTTTGAGTACGGTGGGGGCCACGTAGCGTTCTCCGATGACGCACTTGCCACCGATGGATATTGCAGCCCCTTTCTCGACAGCGTCGTAGATGAGCCCTTGGAGTTTTTCTGTTGAGGCCTTGTCGATGATTCTCGCAAAGTCGGCGCTGTTCTTGCGGTCTTCTTCTGTTTCGCCGTACATGGCCTTGATGCTTTGGGCGATTTCGCTTGCCAAGGATTCAACCTTGCTGCGGGCGCAGAGGACATAGTCCGGGGCGATGCAGGTCTGCCCGGCGTTGATGAACTTGCCCCATGCGATTTTTTTTGCAGCATCTTTTATATCGGCATCGTCGAGGACAATGACCGGGGATTTCCCGCCCAGTTCCAGCGTGAGACCGGCATGGACCTTTTGGCTCATTTCGCCGACATGGGCTCCGATTTTGGAACTGCCGGTAAAGAACATGTGGTCGAAAGGGAGTTGCAGTAATGTATCGCCGATTGCCGAGCCGGAGGCTTCGATGACGGCGATTTCGTCTTTTTCGAACAGGGATTCAAAAAGCGATGCGAGGAAGGCGCTGACGCATGGTGTCTTGTTACTCGGTTTTGCGATAATCACGTTGCCTGCAGCGATTGCCGATGCTATGGGGGAGACCAAAAGGAGCAACGGGTAGTTCCACGGGGACATGATGAGCACGCGGCCTTTGGGCTCGAATCTTGAATAGCTGCGGGTTGTCGGTAAAATAAGTGTTCGTTTGGCGGGCCTGTCCTTCATCCATTTTTTGAGGTGGCCAATCGCGTAGTCAATTTCTTCTATAGCGGGGAGGAATTCTGTCGTCCAGGCTTCGAAACGGCTCTTGCGGAAGTCTTTCCAGACGGCGTCAAAAAATTCATTTTTGCGTTTTACAAGGGCTTTGCGGAGTTTCTTGAGCTTGGCAATACGTTCCGGAGCCGTAGTCGCAGCGATAGACCAGCGTTTTCGGCCCTGGTCTTCAAAGATACGATTAATTTGTCTTAAATCGATAAACTGCATGGTTGTTGAGAGAGAGGAGGGTGGAGTAATAACTAAACTAGAATTATTTCGGCTTTTCTCTGTGTTCCGAGATGCTTATTTAATTGTTACGGCCTGTTTTTGGGGGAAGTAGCTTATCGTATGCTGTTTTTTTATGTACATTAGAAGCATGGCTTCTTTAATCGAATACAAGGGAAAGGCTCCCAAGATTGGCGAGCGCGTTTTTATTGCCGAGGGTGCACGCCTTATCGGTGATGTGGAAATCGGCGACGATTCTTCCGTGTTCTATAATGCAGTCCTCAGGGCCGACCTTGCCGAAATCCGCGTCGGGCAGAGGTCCAACATTCAGGACAATGTGACTGTCCATCTCTCCACGGGGGTCGGTGTCCATATCGGCGACGACGTGATTGTCGGGCATAACGCGGTGTTGCATGCCTGCACCATCGAAAACCGCGTGCTTATTGGCATGGGGGCCATTGTGATGGACGGGGCGCACATCAAGTCCAACTGCATTGTCGGGGCTGGGGCGCTCGTTACGCAAGATAGGGAATTCCCGGAAGGTTCGCTCATTGTGGGCACTCCGGCGCATGTCGTGCGGAGCCTTACCGAAGACGAAATCCGCAAGGCGCAGGAAAACGCCCAGCATTACCTCCAAATCAAGGACGAATTGTTGAAAGGGGAATGATTTTTATATCTTTTGGGTAGAAAAGGTAGATTGTGTACAAGTTCTTTTTTCTCATCAATCCGATAAGCGGTGGCGGCCAGGGCAAGGTCATCTATAAGTTCCTCCCTGAAATTATGGAGTCCATGAACCATGCGGACTCCGAATGGAAGGCCGAATTCACCGACAAGGATCGGATGGAAGAACAGACCCGTGAGGCTCTGGCCAGCACGGAAACCCTGATTGCTGTCGGCGGTGATGGAACCGTGTCGGCGGTCCTTTCCACGATGCTTTTGAGCGGCTATGCGAGCAAGGTGAAAATCGGCCTTATCCCGCTCGGGACCGGCAACGACCTTGCCCGCGTGTTGCACTTGTACAAGCCCTTTGTCGACCGCGGGCTCTTGTTCCTGGTCCGTAGGCTCCTCCTTGCGCGCCCACGCCCGTTCGACCTGTGGCAGGTGAACGGGAAACTCGCTATGGCGAATTATTTTTCGGGTGGCATCGATGCCCGTATCGCGCATGATTTCAACCAGGACCGCGCGACGGGGGTTATCGCCTCGAATTCGGTATTCTTGAATAAACTGCATTATGTGCGCCGCTTTTTTGCCGACCGCTCGTACCATCTCAAGGCGACTAAGGTGCGCTACGTAGACGAGAACGGCGCATCAAAGGTCGCAGATATTTCTGGTAACCGCACGGTCATCATCGGCAACATCCCGAGTTACGCGAGCGGTTGCAATCCGTTCTTTGGTTCCGACATGGCCGATGGCCTGCTCGATTTGGTATTTGTGCCCAACATGTTTAATTTCCTCTCTTCTATGGCTTTAGGTACTATTCCCGTTATTGGCTACTTGTTCAAGAAATTTGTTCTGAAATCGATCAAGGTGCAGTCTGTGCAGATTGACCTCGACTCCCAGGAATTCTTGCAACTCGACGGGGAAGACGTGAGTGGAAAGCTCGGTGACCAAGTCGTCATCAAGTTTGCAAGCCAAGTGCAGATGCTTTCGTTGGGGGCATGATGCGCCCGGTTACGCTTGCAGAAGTACTTTCCTTTATTGATCATTTTGAAGGTTCGGGTTATGCGCAGATTGCGTCGGCCCAATCGCTTGATTTTACACTGACGGGCTTTGCCCCGATTGTTTCGGCCGGAGAGTACGACGTGTCGTTCTGGACGGGCGATTCCTCGGTGGAGACGGGGCTTTTCGGGAATGCCGGTGGCGTTACGGCTGCGATGTTCGAATCGGTCCGTGCCGGGCTCCTCTTTGTGCCCAAGGCGTTTGCCGCCTCGGTAGAAGGCGGCGCCACAAAGGCTTTCCCGAATGTGAAGTTTGTCTGTGGGGTGGAAAATCCCTACCATGCGATGGTCCAGTTCTTGGAACATTTTGCCACTACTGGTTCCCAGAGCAAACCCCATATTCCAGCTTCGGCAAAGGTCCACCCGAGCGCCGTCGTCGAAGGTTGCCTAGGCGAGAATGTCGTTGTTGGGCCCGGTTGCGTCGTGATGGCTGACTCCGAGGTTGGAGACGGCAGCGTGCTCGAGGCGAACGTCACGATTTATTCGAATGTCAAGGTGGGCCGGGAATGCGTTTTCCAGGCGGGTTCTGTCGTGGGAAGCCGAGGCTACGGCTTTTACATGTATGCTGGCGAACGCCGGATGGTGCCTCACCTCGCGGGAGTCGTTATCGGCGACGGATGTAGTTTTGGTGCCAACAGTGTCGTGGCGGCCGGTTTCATTACGCCGACAAAAATTGGGAACCATTGCCACTTTGATTCGTTTGTCCAGATTGCCCACAACTGCTGCTTGGGCGACAACATCATGATGGCTTCGCAGTCGGGCCTCGCGGGCTCGGTCACTGTCGGGGACAATGTGGAACTCGCGGGCGGCGCGCAGTCTGCCGGGCACCTGACCATTGGCAGCGGGGCGAAGGTGGCCGCAAAAGCGGGCATCACCAAGAACATTCCCGAAAATGCCGTGTATGCCGGTTTCCCTGCCGAAGATATCGCCGTGTGGAGGCGTTCCGTGGTCCGCTTGCGACAGATGGGGAAGAAGTGATGGGCAAGGGGCGTGCTGGCAACAATACTCGCGAGGTTATTTTTACTTCGCCCTCGCTCAGCTACAAGTCTACTTCGGTGGAGGTGAAACTCCGCGATGCGAGCGTGACAAGCGCACCGAGCGTAAACTGGTCCGTGGGTGGGCATCCATTTTATAGCACTTCCGCGCATAAACTTTATGGCGATTTGCTCCATTCCGTGAGCCGGACAACGATTTATGAACTCGACGATGGCCTAGGCAGTGCGGGTAAGCTTCGCCTTTGTTCTCCGGAGCATCTTGCCCCTGTATTTTTGATGTGGCCGGATCGCATTTTCGACGTGAATCTCGTATCGGTGGACGAACCGGAAGTACCGATGATGGACGGCAGTGCTTTGCCGTTCTTCAGTCGCTTGCGCCGTGAGGCGGGCGTTCCACACGAACTTTCTTTTTACGATGTGCCTTTGCGTGCCGAGTGGGATTTGTGCCGCCGTCCGGGCGAAGCCCCGACCGGGTGCGTGCGTGTTACGCCTTCGGAGGCGTTCGAGGTGGAATACGTCCTGGATTCGGTTGGCTCGTCTGCGTCTGTCTCGATTTATTCTGCCGAGGATTTGTTCTCCGTGTTCATGGCGCGGACGTTCATCACGGAAAAAGATTACAGGGAGGCCCGCGAAGCGGGGCTCCTGGCCGGTGTCGATGAATCCTGTGGCCTTTTGCTGCCGGATGGCTCCGCAAATAAGAATTTGTACCGCGTAGACGAGGAACCCGCAAGGCACAAGGTGCTCGATTTGTTGGGCGACCTTGCGTTCGTTTGCCCGTCGTTACCGAAAGTACGCATTGAAATTTTAAACGGGGGCCATGTGTCCCATCACCAAATAGTAAGGAGGTTGTTACCTTATGTCTCTCTTAGAATCCCTTCGCAAGTCAGATAAGCCGGGAATCCTGTACGACGCCGATGTCGTCCACGAAATTTTGCCGCAGAAGTTCCCTTTCGCCTTTGTCGACGAGGTCATTTCGCTCGAAGTCGGTAAGGAAGCCGCCGAAGGTGTGGAAGCCGTGAACCCCTCCATTGTTGCCACGTTCCACCTCACTGGTGACGAAGGCTTTTTGAAGGGCCATTTTCCCGGTAATCCGGTGATGCCCGGTGTCATCCAGATCGAGGCGATGGCCCAGGCGGCCACCATCCTCACGATGATTGTCAAAGAAGCCGATGTGGCCGGCAAGCGACCCGCATTCATGGGCGTCGAGGAATGCCGTTTCCGCGCTCCCGTCATCCCGAAGGCCGACCTTGTCTTGAAGGCAACGCTTACCTTTGCGCGCCGCGGTATCTACAAGTACAACGGCGAAATCTACCAGGGCGATACGCTCATGAGCAAGGCGAGCTTCAGCGCGGCCATGGTCTAGTATGATGAATGTCCTTATCCTAGCTGCGGGGCTGGGGACGCGCCTGCGCCCCCTGACTCATGACATGCCGAAACCGCTTGTGCCCGTGGTGGATGCCTCGGTGCTTGAACTGCAGGCGCAAAAAGCCCGGCAGCTGGGTGAGGTTGTTCTGCACGTGAACGCCCATTACCTCGCCGATCAGGTGGAAGCCGAGGCCGCACGTCTCGGCTTTGAGAAGGTCTGGCTCGAACCCGAGATTCTGGGGACGGCGGGGCCGCTCAGCCGCATTTACCGCGCCGGGTATCGCGGCGGGCTCTTGGTGATGAACGGCGACGCATATTGTCAGTTTGATTTGGCTCGGTTTGTCGAGGCGGCGGTCTCGGCCGGGTCCGACTTTGCACTGCTCGGCGTGGATTTCCCGAAGGTGAACACGCTCCGTGTGGATTCGCGGGGGAGGCTTTCCGGGGTCCTCAAGAATTTTGGCGAGAGCGAAGGCGTGGCGGTCACGTTCTCGGGCGTGTCGTGGTACAGCGACGCTGCTCTTTCGAGGATGGATGCCGCCGAGTTCAATATCGTCAATTTCTGGAAGTCCGAAGTGGACGCCGGAAGGCCTCCCTTCGTGGACATGAGCCAGAAGGACGCTCTCTGGATAGACATGGGTTCGCCCGAAGGCCTCAAGCGCGCTTGCGACGCCCGTCGCGAGGAACTCGGCGTCGATAGCTGGGTGGCCGGGGCCGCTTACGCGGGCCCGCGCTACACTCGTTCCGTAGTGCAGCGCGTCGGGGATGTCCCTGCCGATGCCGCCATTACGGACTCCATTCTTTACGAGGGAGCGACCGTGCAACCGGGCGAAAGCGTGGTCCGTGAAATCCGTGGCAGGGGCTTTTGCTGGAAACTTTAGCCGTGAGGCTTTGCCGGAAATCACAAGAAGTGCCATTTTTTGTGCTTTTTTCTGAAAAAAACTGTTTTTGGCGCTCTTGAAAACATATATTGAACGTATGAATAAAGAAGAACTTGTTTTATCTCCCAAAATAAACGAATACCTTTTTGCTCATGGCTATTCCGACGGCTTTGAAGTTGAACCCATTGCCGGTGCTGGTTCTGGCCGCCGTTATTACCGTATCAAGAATTCCGAACGGTCTTGCGTGGTGCAGGTTTCTCCCGAGGTGAACGACGATTTCAATCGCTTTGTCGAGTATTCCAAGATGTTCCTGGATTACAAGCTGCCTGTTCCCCGTGTCTATTGTGTCGATACTTCGGCCTGCCAAATTCTCCAGGAAGACCTGGGCAAGCGTAGCCTTTACGATTACGTCAATCCTAGCGACCAGTCCGGAAGCGTCCGCATCCTTTATCCCGAAGTGATCGAAGCGCTTATCCGCTGGCAGAACGCATCCCAGTCCCTGTTCAGCAACCACACCAACATCTGGCTGTACCGGTTCGATTTTGCCGCCCTCAAGTGGGAGACGGATTACTTTACCCAGAACTACTTGATTGACTATAAGGGCATCAAGGAAATTCCGGTTGCCGTCACGAACTTCTATTCGCTCCTCGCTGTTTCTGTCGAGGCGCAGACCAAGGTGCTCATGCATCGCGATTTCCAGTCGCAAAACATCATGGTGCGTCCTAACTCCGAAATCGCATTCGTCGATTTCCAGGGTGCCCGTCGTGGTTCCATGTTCTACGACATCGCATCGCTGCTCTGGGATCCTTACGTTTGCCTCCCGCTCGACATGATCAAGGATTTCTTCGAATACTGGCACACCTACTATGCCGGTGCCCGCATTTATTCCAAGGAAGATGCCTGGATGTGCTTCATCCATGCAAGTCTCCAGCGCGTGATGCAGGCTTTGGGAGCGTATTGCTTCCTTTCTAGGCAAAAGAAAATTCAAAAGTTCGAACAGTACATTGAGCCGGGCAAGAAACAACTCTTGGCGTTGTTCTCGGAATTCAAGCTCATTGCTAATGCGACAGACAAGGAACTCTTCCCGTTCATGGAAGAAGCCCTTTCGTAGGCCACATGAAACCGATATCTTGCAAATTCTATAAAGAAACCGTGGATTTTGGGCGGGCTTTGGGCCTAGCCTACGAATCCCTTGTCAATTCTCCTCATGAATTCGATTCCATTGCTGCGTGGACCAAACTTTCGGAACGCGTGTCGCAAGGGGTCTACATGGGGGACGGCTTGCTTTTGCCGCATACGCGCATTCCGGGTTTGCCCGCTCCGCTAATGGCTTTTGTCGTTGCTCCGGAAGGTTTTTCGGGAGTGACCATCCCCGGCAGGGAAACGGCCAGGTTCATGTGCCTGCTGCTCTCTCCGGCCGAGTCGGCGACTGTGCATACCCAGGCCATTGCGGAGATGGCTCGCCTCATTCTGGATAAGGAATGGAAGGAAAGAGCACTCGCGTGCCAGTCGGACTCCGAAGTGTCCAACCTTTTTTAGCTTATTTGAAAATTTAGCTTAGAACTGTATCGAGCCGGACAGCGATGCCCGGTAACCTTCGTAGTCACCAAAATAGCGCGTGTACGATGTCTTGAGCGTTGCCCAATACCACGGGGTGATGGCCAATGCACCGCCGAGTTCGTTGTATCGGAGGGTGGAATTGTCGTTGAGGAATTTCTTGTCGGTACGGTCTTCGGGCCCGTGGATGTCTGTGATGTTCCCGCCGAAAGCGGTGTCCTTGGCGACCGCGCCTGCGATGAGTGTTCCCTTGACAAATTTCCATGTGGCGCTCAGTTCGCTATGGATTTCTTGGGCGTTGGGGCCGAGGTCGCTGCCCAGGCTTTGCGCGTAGTTTGCATACGTGTAACCGCCGCCCTTGTGGTGCGTGTACACCCAAGGCTCGATTCGGGTATATTCGGCGAACCAGTCAAGCGTTACGGGGCCGAGTTTCAGGTTGTCGCGGGCGAGGCCGAGGGTTGCCGCCCACTTGTTGCCCCACCAGGAATCGTCGAACATGGATGTCGGGGATTTCATGTCGTCCCAGAGGAGTTCCGCGTAGAATTCCCAGTTGGGGATTGTCTTTACGCTCAAGTCAAAGGCGAGCGAGATGTTGTCCTGGTCGCCCAGGAGATGTTCCTCGAAAACGTAGGGAATAAAGGGAATGACGTACGCCCATTCCATTTCTCGCGTGGCGTATTCGGCGTCTTCGTTCGGGTTTATGCCCGGATCTTCTGTCGTGGTCCCGTATAGGGCGGTTTCAGAGAGGCCGAACTGGATATTGAACGGCAAGTTCATCGCAAGCCTGTGGTTGTGGAAATACTTGCCGCTTCCTTTCTTTTCGAATAGTTTTGCTGCGTGTTGCGAGTAGGTGAGGGGGCCAATGGTGAATTCATAGCCGAAATATGGAGTCGGAGCTGCATCGTATATGCGGCTGCTGGAATCTTGCCAGGGCCTGTAGAAACTGCGTTCCCCGCGCAAGATGACATGGTGGCGGCGTGCAGGACCGACTTCCAGGTAGTTAAATCCGGCGAGCAGGCCGAGCGGAGCGATATCGTACCTGGCATTTGCCGCGAAAATGTCCCATGTGCGTTTGTTTTCGCTCTGTTTGTTGTAGGGAATACCTTCGTTCGGGTTGTAGAAATGGTCTGCGATATCCCTGTTGGTGTGGTCCGTGCTTACCTTGACGCGAGCCTCATAGTGGAACGATTCGGTGAATTTGCCGTCGAGGAACAAGCGTACCGATGCCGAGTTGTCGTAGTGCGTCGGTGCGTTTGTGAGGTTCGTGATGGAGGCTGAATCCAGCAGTTGCGCATGGAGGTTCACTAGGGCGCCCCGCGAACTGTCTGCAAGCGTGAACGCCGTAGAATCGTCAAAACCTTGGAAGGCAAGCGCCTGTGATGCTAGCGAAAGAGCCAAGGAGGCCGAGAAAATCGTAAACGAAGTGCGTTTTAGTGTGCGCATAGAGCTTCCTTCAGCAAAGTCAGGTGATTCTTGGCGTATTCCGCGAATTTCTTGTTGAACAGGGCGAATACGCATACGGGGAGCAGGCGTGCAGAACTGCGGCAGACGCGGAAACTCCTGGAAAGGATAACCCCTTTTTTGCCCATGTGCTTGCCGAACACGTATTGTTGGGAGCGGTCGTGCTGGAGTGCCCGGCTGAGACTGCTCCTGGCCGATCCACCGCCTAGGTGGATGATGCTGCACTTGCTCTGGATGTAGAAATGGTAACCGATTTTGATAGCGCGATGGGCGAGGTCCCAGTCTTCGTAATACATGAAGATGTTCTCATCAAAACCGCCCAGCATTCCGTAAAGGTTCGCGGGCATCATCCAGCAAACGGCGCTTGCCCAGTAGGTTTTGTAGAACGTTGTGTCGGGGCAGAGTTTGGGATTGCCTTCGAGGTGCCGCGCGGCTGCGGATTCCATCCGGAATGCGTTCAAGAAAAACTGTAGCGGGTTGATTTTGGCGAAATAGTTGTGCTGCGGGGTTCCGTCGCTGTTTCGCACGGTCGGGACGACGATCGCATCGCCAAAGTGTGTTTGCGCTTCGGTCAGGGATTTGCGCAATTCGATGATTGTCGCTGGGTCGAGGCGCGTGTCGTTGTTCAGGAGGCAGATGGCGTCGAACTTGGTTCCGTCATCCTTGAGCCCTTGGACTGCGGCGTTATTTGCTCGGCCAAACCCGAGATTTTCTGTTTGCGGGTAGACTTTCACGTAAGGGAACTGTTCGCGGATGTTTTCTACAGTTCCGTCGGTGCTTGCGTTGTCGGCCACGGCGATGACAAAGTCGTCTTGCGGGAGGGTTGAAAGGTCCGAAAGGCAATTTTGCGTTATGGGCCAGCCGTTGTATGTGACCATGATGATGGCGGTTTTCATGATTGCCTCCTCGTGGTCAGCGATTCAAACAGTTCCAATAAGGAGCGTGCCGAATTTTCCCAGCTATAGTGTTCCAGGAGCTTGTTCAGCCCAGCATCTTCGTGTAGTTTTTTTTCTACAGCCGTTCTGTTGTTGTAGAAGGACTTTATGGCGCTAGCAATGGATTCCGGGTCTTTGGCGTCGAAATAGGTGGCGAAGTCTCCGGCAATTTCTTCCATGGCGCTGTCTTTGGTCGTAAGGACCGGAGTCCTTTGGGCTAAAGCTTCGAGGACGGGGAGCCCGAACCCTTCGTACAGTGACGGGAATATTACGGCGGCACTGGTGCGGTAAAGTTCGCTAAGTTCGTTGTCGCTTACAAAGCCCAGATGCGTTATGTTGTTTGTGACAGGCGTTTTTGAAAGAATGTCGCAGATGGATTTGTTTCTCCAACCTTTGGGGCCTGTAATTGTCAGTGAGATATCTTGGCCGTTGTCGTGCAAAATTTCCAGTGCGTGAATCAATGCGGGCAAGTTCTTGCGGGGTTCCAGGCTGCCGACAAAAAGCAGGTTGTTGTTTCTGGGGGTTGTGGCCGGCTGTGTTGTCGGGGCCTTAGCACCGTTGTAGACAACATGCAACTTGGTTGTGTCTATTTTCGGGAAAAAGTGGAATAGCTCGTCTTTCGTGAATTCGGAAACGGGGCAGATGGCGTCTGCTATTTCTATCGACTTGTTGCCGAAAAGCCTGTTGATCCAAAGGACGCTTTTGACCATGGTTTCCGGGAAGCGCTTGTACACGAGATCGTGGACGGTCAGTACGCGGATGGCCCTTCCTGTGTTCCCGACGGGGAGCGTTTGTTCTGGCCCCCAGAAAATATCAATATCGTTTTCGCGGATAAAACCAGGCAATGTGCTTTGCTGCCACAAAATGCCAGGAAGGCGTATTTCGCTTTTGCAGACTTGGACTTTGAAGTTTGCCGCTGTGGGGACAAATGGCGTTTTTGTCGGGGCGAACAGCACGTATTCATTTTGGCTGTCGATTTTTTGCAAGGCTTCGAGAATGCAGCGCAGGTAACGCCCGATTCCGGCGTTGTTGTAACGGAGGCACTTTATGTCGATTCCGATGCGCATCAGTCCTTACCGAAAAACCTTTGGGCGAGGGGGAGGCCTACGGCCATGAAAAGTACCCGTTGTAAAGTCTTGAATGTGCCTGCCTGTAAAAAGAGGTCGTGGCGGTTGGCAAATGCCCACGGAATGGCCGAGGGGCTGAATGCGGACTGCTGGCGGAGCAGCGAAAACTCCAGGAGCTTTTCAGCAAAGCGGGTTTCGCCATTTGAAAGCTTGAGCTCGTGCTTATGGCAGAGAATTTCTTCAATCCATTTTTGCTGTGTTGCAAGTGTTTCGCTCATGGAGGGCTGGCGCGCACCTCCGACGGCGTTGTTGCCGTGAATCCTGTATTTGGCGACTGCTTGCGGGATAGGCTTTATTCCTCCGTTTTTCAGTGCATGCATGGCCACCCACCTGTCGTGGACCGAGACATTTTCCGAAATAGGGAGGATTGTGGGCAAAAGGCTTGCCCTGAAAAGGGATAGGCAGCCGGTGACGTTATTAATTCCGGCGATTTGGCGTCTCATGCTGTTGTGCGTGTCGATTTTCGAGAATTCGCGCCACGAGGGAGCTGTCCTCTGGCCTTTTCCGTCGATGACTTCGGCATCGCCGTATACGAGTGCGGCATCTCCGATTTCGTTTTCGAGGGTCTCGAGTTTGTCGGCGAGCCAGATGTCGTCTTGGTCGGCAAGCGCGATATAATCATCGTTGCTCAGTTGGAGCCTAGCTTCTTCCAACCCCTTTGCAAAGGCTGCCCTATGTCCCTGGTTTTTGGGGGAGCGGAGAATTTGCATGGGGAGGCGGGTGCAGTTCATCTCCAAAATTTTTGCGGTGGAATCGGAGGAACCGTCGTCGATGGCGATAATCTTGTCGGCAGGTCGGGTTTGCGCCACCAGGGAATCAAGCATCTCCGGAAGATACTTTTCTCCGTTGTAGGTTGCAAGAACGATGCAGATTTTCGCCATGTTTTGAATATAGCTAATAATGGCCTGGTTTGTTGTGATTGCGGACACCCGTTTCTGTTCTATATTTGTATTTTGTTTTGCATTTGATGAACTGGAATGTGGATGAGGCCGATGATGAACAGTCGAAAGAAGGTTTTGCTTGTTTGTGACAAGAATGAATGTACCAGCTTCGGTCGGCTGGCGCTTTCTATCATGCAGGCTCTCGGTCCTGATTTCGATGTCGACACACTTTGGCTCAAGACTCCAAAGTTCTTCGGTGATAAATCCGCCCGCGCGAGGCTTGAAATCTGGGCTCCGTCCTTGCATGTAGGATTCTTTACGTTCCGCCGCCCGTTCAAGAAAATTCTCAAGCAAGAATGCCCCGATGTCGTCTTCTTTATCCGTCCGGAACTGGGATTCCTTGTCCCTATTGCAAAATCGGCGTGTCCCAAGGCCAGGGCGGTCATGTTCGTTCACGACACCTTTGCAGAAACTCTTTACCCGGATAGTCTCAAGTTCAAGGTGTTGAACCGTTTCTTTATTCGCGATACGGTCAAGTCGGATTACTACGTGTACAATTCCCAGTGGACGCGCCACGAGGCCGAAGCGCATTTCGGCACGGCGGGGACCAAAGGGACTGTTATCGGGTGCCCTATTGATTCTAAACTTTTTAGTGCCCCCACGCAACCGATTGATGCTGCTGCCCGCGAAGAGTTCCGTGAAAAATTCAATATTCGCGGGTTCAAGGCAATGTGCCTGAACGTGAGTCTGGATGAACCACGAAAGAATATCGAGACTTATTTCGAGATGGCTCGCCTGCGCCCCGACGTGGCTTTTGTACGAGTGGGGAAGGTCTCCGATCGGTTGGAACAGATTATTGATCGCGACCATTTGACCAATGTTTTCCATTTCCCGGAATTCCATGCGCATGAACTGCGCGATTTTTACCGCCATGCGGATTTGCTGGTTTATCCCTCGCTTCTGGAAGGCTTTGGTATGCCTCCCATCGAGGCGCTATCGTGCGGAACTCCTTCTGTTGCTGCTGCGACATCGGCCATGAAGGAAAATTTGGAGGGCGTTGTTCCGTTGGTGGATCCGCCAACGAATGTCGCCGCCTATGTGGATATTTTGGACCGTGTGCTTGCGGGGGGCGATATCGTGAATGTGGAGAACAAGGCCAAGCTTTTGGAATATTGTTCCAATGAGGCCTTTGCCCGTCGTGTTGGCGGTGCAATTCTTGAGTCTCTTGAAGGCTAGTTTATTCCCGAATTTCGTGCAACATTTCTGCGGTCATCTTGCTGAGCGAGATGGCTGCTTTTCTCTTGATGTTCAGCGCCTTAAGTTCGCTGAAAAGGGAAATCCATGATTGCGGGTGCCTCAGCGCAAACTTGCCGGCAGCTGAAATACCGAGACTCTTGTAGAGTGTCTTGATGCAACCTGCGTTGTATTCTTTTGTGTTTTGGCTCTTGTTGTCGGGTGAACCCTCGATGACGAGGTAGGGAATGTTCAGCATCCGGCCCCCGGCGTGGAGCATCCGGAGCGAATAGTCCGCGAGCTGAAATTCCTCTGTGAGGGAATTGTCTACTCGGCCTGTGCGCTGGACGATGCGGCGGCTAAATGCTGCGATGTCCGGCTGTGGTGCCGCGACATAGCGGATGCTTGCATTTTCGTCAATTTGCACGAAATCGCCTTTTTTCCCGATGACCTTGGCGCCAACAAAGCCGTTTGCTGTGCGGATTCGCGGGGCGAGGGCGTCGACCATGGGGAACGATGCATTACATTCCGCAAGGTTGTTCAAGAATTCGCGGGTCACTTTTACCTGTTCGCTCGCCACGATAATCCATTCGGCCTCGCTGGCTTCTAGGCCCTTGTTGATATCGTCAACAAAGAACCAGCCGAGGGAAGGGTCGGTAAATGGCGGGGTAGGTGGAATTGTCGAACCGTTTGCGAAGCGTTCGCTCACGACGATGACGTCGAACTGGCGGAGCATGCCGGAATCCCTAGAACCCCAGTCGGAGGCCTATGCGGTGCTCCATTCCGAGCCCTTCGGCCAAGTAGGAGAATGCGTAGTCCAGCGCAAACAGGTTGGATGTGTATCCCAAGCCCAGGCTGAACAACCTTGCCGTGTTGGCTTCGTCGGGGCGGCTGTTGGATGCTGCCAGTTCCTTGATGTCGCGTACTAGGTCGAGCCAACTGCGGGTCCAACCTCCGCGGACAGTAAAACTTGTGCCCAGAGCGTATTCGGCACCGATGTCAAAAATTGGAGGCGTAAAGCGTGGGAATTCTGTTGCTGTGTACATGGTGAGACGGCGGATGCTCTTGGGCTTGAAAAATCCGGACGCAGTGAATGTTTGGCTCATTGCGTAAAAGTCGTCTTGCCCGTCGTCGGTATAGTCGCGTAGCATAGAACCGAAATCTTTGCCTGCGAGTGCAAGGCCTATGCTGTTGCTGTTGTTTTGCCAGGCAAGGCCCCAGTCGAATGCGGCACCGAGGGCGGTTCTGTCGGTATTCCGTTCGCCGGCGAGTTTTTCGGCAACCACCTTGAGCCCGGCACCGAACTGGATATGCTTCATCGGGAAGGCGACTCCTGCCGTGAACAGGTGCCCGAAGGGGTTGTATTTTTCGCTGGTGTATTCGCCAAATTCATCGACACCCTGGATTTCGCCGACATCGTACCAGTTGTACGAAATCTGGATGGCGTAATTCTTGTATTGTGTCGTGTAGAACAGGGAACCTTGGTTTTCGGCAAAGTCGCCGGTCTGCCAGTGGGCCTCTACGACGTGTTTTTTCCCTTCTTGCATGCGGAGTGCAGCCAGGTTCATTTGCGAAACCGTGGGATCCGTGCTGGGCATGGCGCCTGCGGAATGTTCCAAGGCGGCATTGCGGGGGCTGTCGAAAGTGCTTACGAAAGAGAATGCTTCTTCGCCGGAATTGTCTTGTGAAAAATAGGCATGGCTCAAGGCCGGTGCTACAGACACGAGCGCGGCGCAAAACGAAACTCTTTTCAACAGGTTCATGCTTCAAATCTAGAAAAATCCATAAAAGCTAAAGTGCTTAAAATGCATTTTTTTGCCTTTTGCCTTTACAAAATTGGCGTTTTTTAGTATATTTGGTTCGCTCGGGCTATTAGCTCAGTTGGTAGAGCAACGCCCTTTTAAGGCGTGGGTCGAAGGTTCGAGCCCTTCATAGCTCAGAAAACCGGCTCCGAAGTCTCGGGGCCGGTTTTTATTTTGGTCTTTTATGGAAACTTTATCGGAATTTCTTCAGGAGTCGGCTAGCGGGTCCATTGCGCTTTTTGATGGCGTGGATTCCGGTTCGCTGCATGTGTGTGGGGCGAGCGTCCCCATGCTTGCCATGGCGGTCGCGAGCCGTTTTCTGAAGCGTCCGGAGCCCGTGCTCGTTGTTGCGAAGGACTACCGGAGCGCTGAGGTCTGGGTTGAGAACCTCGAAAGCCTCGTGGGCGAGGAATTTGTCCGATTTTTCCCTTCACTCGGGCTCAAACCTTATGAGTCCAAGGTTCCGTTCGAAGGCGTGCTCGAAGAACGCCTCAAGTTTTTCCGCGATATCGGCCGTAACGATCGCCCGTTTGTCGTCGTTTGCCCCCTGGATGCCCTGCTTGCGAAACTCCCGAAGCCGGGAACCGTGCTGGAAAACATTTTCCGCATAAAGGTAGGGGATGTTTTTGAACCCTCCAAGCTCAGGCCTTGGTTCCTGGATCATGGGTTCATCGAACAGCCCGTGGTGAGCGGGGTGGGCGAGTTCTCCATCCGCGGTTGCATCGTCGACGTGAACTGCCTTTTGTATCCGCATCCTATCCGTATCGAGTTCTTTGGCGACGAGGTGGAATCCATCCGTTCCTTCGACATTTTCAGCCAGCGTTCTGTAGAAGAGAAAAAGTTTGTCGACCTGTTCCCGATGGGCGAATTCACGATTCCGGAACGCGAAGCGGCCCTGATGGGGGATGCCGTACACGACATCTGGTGGCGCAGGGACCGTTACCAGCCCCTCACGTCGAGCCTTTTGGATTATTTGCCTCGCGCAGCACTTGTGTTCGAAGAACTTTCCGTGCTTTCGGAGACGGCGAGCAAGATGCACCTTGCTTACGAGGCCGCCTACGAGGGCGCACGCGGCCTCGTATCTGAGATTTCTCCCCCGAATGTATTCTGGTTCAAGATGGGCGAACTTTCGGCAAATTTCGCCCTGCGCCCGTGCCTCGATATGACTAACGTCGAGGCGGATGCGTCGAACTGGTTCAAGGTGAACCTCAAAAAGCAGGATTTTTCTTCGACTGGGACCGACGCTGTCGCAAAAGAAATCGAAGATTTTTACGCCCGTGGTGGGCGAGTCTACGTGGTCGCACCGACGCAGGGTGGCCTGACTCGCCTAGAACACTATTTCGAGGACCTTCCCATTGAAGGTTACTTTGTCGGAAACATTTCCGAAGGTTTCTGGCTCGAAGACGACAAGGTCGCCTTCTTGACGGAAACGCGAATTTTCAACCGCCATCCCAACAAGGCCCGCAAGCGCAAGATTGCAAGTTCCGTTTCCGGAGCCTTGATGGTGGAATCGCTGAATCGTGGCGATTTTGTCGCCCACGAGGATCACGGCATCGGCCGCTACTTGGGCCTTGTTCGCGTGGAAGTGAACGGCGGCATGGTGGACTGCGCTCTGCTCGAATACGAGGGCGGAGACCGTCTCAAGTTCCCTGTGGCCGACCTTCAGAAAATAGAGAAGGTCGATTCCCCGCAAGATAACCCGCTCAAGCTAGACCGCCTCGGTTCCAAGAATTGGGAAAACAAGAAAAAGCGCATGAAGCAGAAGGTCGTGCAGATTGCGCGCGAACTTGTGGACCTTTATGCCCGCCGTGAACTCGTGGAAGGTTTCGGTTTCCCGCCCGATGGCAAGTTTCAGAAGGAATTCGAGGACGCTTTCGAGTACGAGCCCACTCCAGACCAGGTCAAAGCTACGGCCGACATCAAGCGCGACATGGAAGCCCGCAAGCCCATGGACCGCCTCATCTGTGGCGACGTCGGGTTCGGCAAGACAGAAGTCGCCATGCGCGCCGCCTTCAAGTGCATCCTCGCCAAAAAGCAGGTGGCCGTCCTCGTGCCGACGACTATCCTTGCCGCTCAGCACTACGAGAATTTCTGCGACCGCTTTGCCGCTTTCCCGGCCGTGAATATTGCTTTGGTCAACCGCTACAAGAGCCCCAAAGAGAAAAAGGAAATCATGAAGCGCGTGAGCGAGGGCAAGGTCGACATTGTCATCGGTACGCATGCGTTGCTTTCGGCCAAGAACGAATTCAAGGATTTGGGCCTCCTCATCATCGACGAAGAACAGAAGTTCG
>JAEEGG010009924.1_pt1 | contig 21192 bp, 6 predicted proteins | sample 9134161 | NCBI WGS metagenome assembly JAEEGG01 (sample SAMN16246543, study PRJNA631951) | gut metagenome | biome: gut microbiome; feature: rumen; material: CR-attached | host: Bos | place: Iran: Karaj | collected 2018-10
ATTAGACAGTTGATACATGCGGTTTGAGCACCAGCCGTTGGATTGCAAGTCGTAGGTAGTCCACATGGTTTCTACGTCTTCAACATCATCATATCTGTTGACGACGGCGCTCTTTGCGGTTCGTGGAGCAAAATTTGACACTGACGGGGTGGAAACTTCGTTACCTAAAGCAATACCCTTTTTGCTGTCCACTCTGAATGACCTGATGTCATTCTTTGCCACACGCTGTTGTGCGATTGCATTCGTCACACCCGCCAAGCTCAGCAGCAGGGTAAACAGGACAGCAAAAACCGCCCTTTTCCAATGTAAAGGTTTTTCTTTCATAATGATTTTATTATGTTGTTTAAGATATTTCAACATCTATTCTCGGAAGTGTGGTTTATTCATTGGAAGACCTCTTGCCTTTCGCTGTCGTCGAAAAGATCAAGGTCTTCGGTTCGATGCTGTTCGAATAGTACATGTAGCCTTGGCCAGGCTCAAGTGTCTCGAAGTCGCCGAACCAGCCCCATTCAGGATCGTATTCACTTTGAGCTGATATGTTCTTGATCCTGTCACCTTCTATAGCAAAGCCGGCAAAGGCATCATCAATGCTGATAGCAACACCGCTGGGGAAACCAATCCAATTCCAACCTTGATAGATTGTGATGGGATGGTTCTCAGGATTGGCCGGGATGCCTTCCACGGTCACCGTGCAGGGGGCGATGACAAAAACCTTGTACATCTCCTCGTTCGTCATACCCACATCATCCAAATCGCCGAACCAGCCCCACTCTAAATCGTATTCCGTGTTGACCAGACTGCTCTTGATCTGAATACCGTTCTCGCCCAAGGCAGCTTCAACAGCCTGAAGCATCTCGATGGGATTTTCCACCTCAATGTAGGTGCTGAACCAGTTCCAACCGGCCGACAACGCAATCGTTTGGACAGACGAGCTGGTGTCAAACAAATCATCCAAATCAAACACCATGCCCAAGTAATAGCTGTCGTAAACATCCGTATCCGTATCATAATAACCATTATAATAAGTACCCGTTTCCCCATCGGTTTGGGTGGCGATAACTAGTTTGCGTCCCACTACGGCAGCCTGGTTATAGACAAATTCGGCATTATCAAAGTCCTTGGTCAGCTGAACCATCGGCGACCATGTTGCACCTTTGTTTTTGGAGTAGGAGGCGAAAATCTTGTAATAATAGTTTCCGTTCACATCCATATGGTTCTCATCCAAAGCGCTCCACACGGCAACCATCTCATCGCTGTTAGGCACCATGCAAAGCACAGGGTAGCCACAGACACCACTCCGGTAATACCCATGCTGCCCAAGATCCTCATTCTCGATGTTGAATTCGCTGGCTTGATAGGGATCCTCAGGATCGCCGTCATCGGTCAACGGGGCGAGATAGCCCATATATTCAGGCCACATCTCATGGGTGGCATCGGTATAATGCCACCACGAACGGTAAATGTCGTTTTCCAAATAGGCCGACTCCATCACAAACGGCTGGCCAGGAACGAGGTTCCCCTCAAACGCACTCACCGTGGTGCCATTGGCATTGTATGGCATGGTTTCATTCCAGTAAGCCACACCACCCAAGTCCAAATGCTCATTATTGCTATCCAAAGTGCCTAACTCATAGAGCACATGCAGATGGTGCTGATTGTCCCATTGGCACGAAGTCCATCGAGGATAATAAATGGGATCCTCAAATAAACCGAACGGGTCAGGATGCTTGTAGAACACCTTTCTTTCCCAAGTATCGCCATCATCGTAGCTATAGAGCACCATGCCGTCGCTCCACGGATTGTTCACCACCAGGGCAAGGCAGTTGTCGTCCGTGGTCTCCATCCAATAGCAACAGTTGACCCTCCAATTAATGCAGTAGTCCGTCCCCATATAAGGCAGGATCACGTTCTGCCTGTCCCATGTTTGGCCTCCATCCCGCGAACGGAAATAGTACACCACAAAGTCGTCAGAGCCCTGGGCGATGACATGGATGATGTCGCGATTGGCACCAGAGGTCATCACATTCGGCCAATATGGTTCATGGGTAGAATCCAAGCTACCCACCTTGACCGCCGATCCCGTTGCAATGTCATCCTTGTCAGGAATGATATAGATGTTACTTGTATTCATGTGGGCTGCAACAACGATACCGCTTGCGCCATACTGGGCGATGGATCCGAAGCCAGTCCTCTCGTTTTCAACCCGTCCCATAGAAGGAATCCAAACATCATTGGCGGAATCATACGTACCGATACCCGTGCCTCGGTCACTATAACCCTTTATGGATGCCGTCATGAAGGCAAAGTTTACCTTCCCGTCGGGCCAGACATGCGTCCAAGTACGAGCGCCAAAGTTCGTTTGCACATCGTATAAGGCTTTACCTATATAATCACCGTAGGGGAAGGTAGGAATAGCGGTGGTGAAACTGACAGGCTCGCTCCATTCGCTGAAGCCGTATGGACAAATGTGCTGTACCTGGACCTCGTAGGTCGTCAAGGAGTTCAGTCCCACAAGGGTGTTGCTGGAAATCTCATTACCATAGGAGAAATCGTCAACACACAAAGCGTCCTGATCAGGGCAATTGAAGTGACGGATGGCGATGTAGCCAGTTTGTCCGGCATAAGCACTCAAGTCAACCGTATATTGATACCATGTGTTATCGCTACGGGTACCGCGAGGGCCATCGTGAAGTTCGCCTTTGGCAGTCATTGTCCATTCTTGGACCATAGTAAAGTCGGCCGGGTCGATATTGCTGCTAGTTGAGACCGCAATGCCAAAGTGTTCGGCACAATATACAGGATCCGCAGCACTAGCCCAGAAGGTGACGGTTCCGCCCAAGACCACTTGTGGCGTGACAAGGAAATTGTCGGGATCCAACCCGCCATCAGTGTATATCCAGCTCTCGGAAACCACCATGTCATCTCCTCCATACGGAGAAACGTTAAGATGCAAATCGGAGTTCAAGCTCCAGTTATGTCCGTCGCCATCGGCATCAATCAAAGTCCAGTTGCCGAGGTCGCTCTCGAAGTTGTCCCCGAAACTGACGGTTTCCCATGAACCACCAGGAACCATCCTGTATCTGACATTATAGCTGTCTTGGTCGCCTGTCCAATACAAGTCGGCCGAATTGGAGGTGATGTTGGCAACCGTCAGACCAGATGGTTCGGAACAGGAAAGCACAGGCTCAAAGCTGAAGTTGTCGAGGAAGAGCACATTTTGGTCGTATGAGAGATGCTTGATGGCAACATACTTGGTTCCTGCGGGGAAGATGTTCTCATAATGCATCCATCTGCTGTTTTCGGCCGTCAACTCATCGCCCCAGGTAAAGGCGTCGGGTGACTTGGTGGTGGTGGAGTAACCCACCTGGAAGGTCTCGGGCCATTCGTTACCTTCATTCCTATAACGGAACGACACGTCAACATCTGAAGTGCATTCAAGCTCGGGCGAGACGAGGTATTGCGGCGGATTTTCGGTGTACCAGAACTGAAAAACATAGTTGCCGTTGACTGCGGCATCCGCATCTCTTCCTGTATTGGTGTGGCAACTCAGCATCGTCCAGCAGCCGAATTCATCTTCATCCTCAAAGCCATAGGCATAAGGCAGGCTTTGGGGCACACACATAGTACAATCCCAATTGCTGAAAGCACTCCATCCCGGAGCCGTCTGATAATCCTCCAATGAGCCGCAGAGCACTGTCACAGGAATCGTAGGTGACACCCATTCAAACACGTATTCACCCAAGTCTGGCGGTGTCTCAGGATACACTATGATGGAGGTGAAGCCAGTGCAACTATTGAAAGCCCAGTCGTCTATCGTGGTCACGGAATTGCCGAGGGTCAGCGTACCCGTCATGCCATCACAAGCATAGAAAGACCTTACTCCTATTGTGGTTACAGAATTGGGAATGGTCAGCGAACCTGTGAAGCCGTGGCAAGCATCGAAAGCAAAGTCTCCAATCGAGGTCACGGAATTACCGAGGGTCAGTGAGCCCGTAAAACCGCAACTGCCGAATGCGTTTTCTCCAATCGAAGTCACTGCATTCGGAATGATCAACGAACCCGTTAAGCTTTCGCAGTGATAAAAAGAGTAATTCTCTATCGTGGTCAAGGAATTGCTAAGGATTAGTGTACCCGAAAAGTTAGTACACCATGAGAACGCACTATTACCTATTGTGGTCACAGAATTCGGAATGGTCAGCGAACCTGTGAAACCGCTGCACTCATAGAAAGCATTAATACCTATTGTGGTCACGGAATTCGGAATGGTCAGCGAACCATCAAAGCCCGTGCAACCAAAGAAAGCATCATTACCTATTGTGGTCACGGAATTCGGAAGGGTCAGTGAGCCCGTAAAACCCCTACAACGATAGAAAACACCATTACCTATTGTGGTCACGGAATTCGGGAGGGTCAGCGAACCCGTAAAATCCCTACAATTATAGAAAGCATAATCGCCAATCGAGACCACGGAATTCGGGAGGGCCAGAGAACCTGTCAAATGATAGCAATTCCGGAAAGCATAATCGCCAATAATGGTCACGGAATTCGGAATGGTCAAGCTGCCTGTGAAGGAGTAGCAACTATTGAAAGCATAATTACCAATCGAGGTCACGCCATTAGGGATGGACAACGAACCCGTTAAGTCGATGCAAGCATAGAAAGCATAATCACCAACCGCTTTCACATAATAGGTGTATCCATTATAGGTGACAGAGCTGGGCAGAGTGATGTTTCCCGTGGGTTGGGTGTATCCCGCCCAACCAGTAGCATCAGGCGCTCCCGGACAAGTTATCTCCACATAATGGTTGGTGGCATCAGTAATGTTGTAATAGAGGGTCTGCCCGGTGGAGCAAACCGCTGAGAAGCTGTACGCATACGCCGTTCCCAAGCCCGCGAAGAGAGCCAGGAGGAGGACGAGAGCTCCTTTTTGGATAGGTAAAAATCTTTTCATAGTGTGGTATTTTTGTTGGTTTGTAATTGCTGGTTAAAGACGCTTCAAATTTAGGGGAAAAAATTCAATTATCAAGGGCTTTGTCAAAATTTCTAAGAGATTCCCTATTCCAAAACGACATAAACAAAAACGGCTACCCTCATCAGAGAGCGGCCGTTTTGCGTGCAGTTAAGGCTGATTGAGCCTATTTTGCGCCTGAGGGGAAGATCAGCGTCCTCTGCGTACTGCTAGCGGAATAGTACATATAGCCCTGACCAGGCTCCAGCGTCTCGAAGTCACCAAACCAGCCCCATTCAGGATCGTATTCGATTTGGGTTACTCTGTTCTTGATCTTGTCTCCTTCTATGGCAAAGCCGGCAAAGGCATCTTCAAGGCTGATGGCAACACCGCTGGGGAATCCAATCCAATTCCAACCTTGATTGATTGTGATGGGATGGTCTTCGGGATTGGCGGGTGTTCCTTCCACGGTCAACGTGCAAGGGGCATTGACATTGATTGCGTACATCTGCTCATTGGTCATTCCAATGTCGTCCAAGTCGCCGAACCATCCCCACTCGGAATCGTATTCCGTGTTGACCTGGCTGTTCTTAATCTGTATTCCATTCTCGCCCAGTCCCGCTTCAACAGCCTGAAGCATTTCAATGGGATCTTCCACCTCGATGTAGGTACTAATCCAGTTCCAGCCGGTTTGCAACGCGATGGTCTGTTGAGACACACTTGTCTTCTCAATGCAGTTGGACCACATGGTTTCGATTATTTCTTCAACATAGCCGCGAATCATCCAACAATAACCCGATCCACCTACACTGGCTAAATCCATCCAATTGCTGCCGTCAAAACTAATCCAACGGCCATTGGCATCACCCGAGTCAGTGCTGGCACTGGCCGGATAGGTGCCGTATTCGCTGAAAACAATCCACAAATTCTGTGTCCCATCAATGGCGACCGCTTGACTCAGCGTAATCTCATGGAAGGCATTGCCGCCCATCGGAATGAAAACATCGGAATACACCAGTGTGCTAGATGACGGTATGCTGCCCAAATATATGTCAAGGTTAATTGATTCAGTATTAAAGGAGTTTTCGTATAAAGCCACTTTCGATAAGCTACTGCCTGTGTAAGATGACAGCATATCACTTGGGTACATAATCCCCCAATAAAAAGTGCTACCGCCCGTACCTAATGACGTAGCATACGTGCCATTATCATAATAAAGCCAACCGTCGTCATCAGTCACACGAGACGGTTCTCCAAAATTGCCAGAGACAGGTACAGGAGAAACTGAAACGTCAAGCGTATGGTGATTCAACGCTACGTGGGAATCATTCCAATGGATTTCACCAGACTTGCCTCTGCCATTCACAACACTGACACCATATTTATAAGAGCCCGGCGTCAATCCTGCCCATGCGTAGTCTATATATTGGTTCCCTGTCACGTTTTCGGCAATCAGTTCCTCGTCTCCACCGTCGCAACTGCTGCGGTAGACGTTATATAAAGAGCGGTCGTTGTACCAATGTACCTTTACATAAGGGCTATTTACATTGTTGGCATTCGGATAATGCTCGGCAACAACTTGCAGGTACGTGACATCTACAGTAACCGTTTCAGAAGAGGCTGAAAACAAACCACTTGCGTCAACACTTTTCAAGAAATAAGTGTAAGTCGCATAGGGTAAGTTGCAGTCGAGATAAGTTAAACTACTTGTATTGCCGATAAACGTTCCGTTCCTATAAATGTTATAGGACTGTGCATTGATGGCTGCATCCCATGACAAAGACACGTCTTTGCCGTCAACAGAGGCGACCAGATTCATTGGAGGGTCACAAACGGCAGAAACGCCATAGGTGAAGGAAATGGTGTTTCCCGCATTCGTGATATTGTAAATCCTGAAATTATTGTCTATAGTGCCATCGGTGAAAAACGGATAGGCATCCGATGAAGCGCTGAATTCGTCCCTTCCGACATTGGAACTGAAATACGCATTGTTCAGATTGCCATTCATAGAGGAGGAACCTCCGGGTCTGAAAATGTAGACTTCATCATAAACGCCATTGGCTGGATCGTATGAAGCATTTCCATCGAAACGGGTGTCGATACGATAAACAAGAAGTCCGGACCCAGGCAACCCTGTCTCAAACAACGAAGTGTTGTCACGATATTCCAACACATAGTATTGGTTGGGGTCGTCCGACTGTATTTTGTAGGCCACATTGGTCGGTGTAGCAGAGCTAATGGGATTTAGGGTATATGTTCCAGCCTGTGTGATTTCAGGAATGTCATCTATCCAATGGCCATATTTCATCTTCATATAGGCACCGCAGTGTTGGGGAGGCATCGTTGTGGACTCCATCAAATCCCAAATGCCTGCTGGGGAGATGTCTGTCCCATAATAATAGTGGTATAAATCAGGAGCGCTCAACGAATGGTTCATCTCGTGACACATCGTTGAAGTGTTGAAATAGCCCGCAGCATCAGCCAGTTGGAAATTGAATGTATAGACGCGCTTGCCATTAATCCTGACTGTTCTGTCATACAAGCTCCATTTGTGAGGCCAAAGCAAGGAACTCCATTCACCAACGTCACCGCGAACGATGAAGCAGACATTGTCGACAAGTCCATCATTATCATAGTCGAGGTTCAAGCTTGTGGGAACGGGGTAGTTGGCATTGATGTAATTCACAGTCCTTTCCAATAAGGAAAACTCACGTTCCCTTCTGTCATCTTCATTTTGATAGCCATTGGGATTATTGGAAGCATTGTATGGCTGATAATAACTACGAGGATGGCTGTCTTTGTAGGAGATGATGGTCTCGCCATTATGTCCCGGATAAAAGTAGGTCGGAATCTCTATGGCACCATACGAAGCCGCCCTGAAATAGGACCTCATGGAAATGGCATTCTCCGACACGTCGTTGAACATTTTGTCAATGGAAGAATAGGAATTGGTGAATTCTCCATCGTCAGAAAAACGAATGAAGATGGAGATGTTGTTAAGCGTGCCATGATTGGGGGCATCCCGATTAATCAGCGTTTCCTTATCTTGCCAGGCTTTCCTCCTTGCCATCCATTCCTGGGGAGAAATGAGATTGAAAGGCTTCAGGTTTTTGCTGGCAGGGTCTACCCTGCCGGCTACAAACTCTGTGGCAACCAGTTGGCCGTCACGTTTGTCGGCATAAACGTAAAAACCCGTTTGGGGATGTTGCATAATGGTGAATCCATCCGCATCGTGGAGGTAGTTGAAGAATTCGTCTCCAGACGCATAACAATGCAACACGGCGCCATCAGGTTGGGTTAGTGTCTTCGGGACATCTTTCAAATAGGCGGCATGAGCACTGACAAGACAGAAACATGCCGTAATCAACAGGATAAATCTTTTCATAAATCGACTTCTTTGCATTTAAGTAACTGTTAAAAATAAAAGCTCATATTTGTTTTGACTTAGACTATGACCATTGACTATGGTTATGGCTATTAGCTACTGGCCATTGGCTACTGGCAGCTCAATAATAGAAGTAAACTCATAAGCTTTTCTATAAGCTGCCAGAAGCCAAAAGCTAGAGGCCAGAAGCTGTCATTGTCACAAGTCATAGTATTTATATGTAGACTAAATTTGCTCATCTATTTATTGAAAATAGCGCGCCAAATTTAATAAAAATTCAAAGGCAAATGGTTGTAAAGGTTTTTTTTGCCTCCTTCTGTTTTTTATCAAGCGACACACACATAAAGCGGCCGCCCTCATACGAGAACGGCCGTTTTACATTCAGTTAATCAAGTGCGTACGGACTATTTCGAGCCTGCGGGGAAGACCAGCGTCCTCGGCGTATTGCTGGCGGAATAGTACATGTAGCCTTGGCCAGGCTCTAGCATCTCGAAGTCGCCGAACCAGCCCCATTCAGGATCGTATTCTATTTGGGTTATTCTGTTCTTGATCTTATCCCCTTCTTGGGCAAAGCCGGCAAAGGCTTCTTCAAGGCTGATGGCCACGGTGCTGGGGAAACCAATCCAGTTCCAACCTTGATTGATTGTGATGGTATGGTTTCCAGTAATGGCGGGGATGCCTTCCACGGTCACTGTGCAGGGGGCGATGACATTGATTGCGTACATCTGCTCATTGGTCATTCCCATGTCGTCCAAGTCGCCGAACCAGCCCCACTCGGAATCGTATTCCGTGTTGACCTGGCTGTTCTTAATCTGGATACCGTTCTCGCCCAAGGCCGCCTCAACTGCCTGCAGCATCGCAACCGGATCCTCTACCTCAACGCACAGGCTGAACCAGTTCCAACCTTCAACCAACTCGATGGTCTGGGTGTACTGCGAAGGTTGCGTCACCGTGCCGCTCAAGCTGACATTGGAAATGAGGTCGCCTGTGGCCACAGTAAGGGTCTCATTTTCATAGTTGCCTTGGCTGAGGCCGCCTTTCAGGCGGACATACACGTTAGCCATCTGGAGTTCTATTGTCGGGTCGGGATCTGGATCCGGGTTCACGGAACCGCCCTCCACGATGGTGATGTCATCTACATAGAGCAAATGTTGGTCATAGCAGTCGTAGTGTCGGATGGCTATATAGCCCATGCCGCTGTATGCACTCAAATCGACGTTGTATTCATTCCAGCTATTATCCGACAATGTCACCGTCAGCAATGTATGCGTGAAGTCGCTGACACTGGTGTTGCCCGACTCCGATAACATCACGGAGAACTTCTCCGCAGGATAGTCGCTCATTCGTGACGCAGCATAGAAGGTCATGCTGCCGCCTAACTGTATCTGAGGAGAAACAAGGTAGTTGTCGGGAGTGACAGCACCATAAGCAGAACCGCCCGATGTAGAAGCGGAAATGTAAGATTCGGAAAGCATCATTCCAGCAGAGGAATTGTGACATACTGGGACTATTTGGCTTCCGTTGGCGTATGCAACAAACTCCGTATTATGCATCCAATTGTGTGGCGAATTGCCAGTGCTGCCTTGAAAGGTCGTCCAGTTCTGCCAGCCGCCCTCGAAGTCGTAGGTTTGCGTCTCGCGGTTGCCCCTGCTCGCGGCTATGGTCAACATGGAACCGTAGATGCCGTTCTCCTCGTCACTCACCTCGAAATGCTCGGGGGCAGTTACGATGATGTCTTCAGCAATACAAGCAACCAAAGTGACGGTCTTGGTAGTTGACGGGCCTTCGCCTTGCACATAGGTGAAATCACTCAAAGCATTAGGAGAGACCGACAACGATTCGCTACCTCCACTGGTTGCCTTGGTGAACATAATCTGGTTATTACTTGTGCTAGTGTTAGCATTGTAACTGGTGCCTGACTGAGGGCTCATCGGAGTCAGGTTGTAGCTGTCACTTTGTTTGTAGATGGCTCTTGTGGATCCCGTTTCGTAGACATAAAAAGCTCTACCGCTTGAGCCTGTATAATCCCCAGTGTTGTCGTCCACCGTAATCATGATGTTGCTTGTGCCATCGTATTCAAATGGCGTATCCAATGTAATGGTGTACCAACCAGCTGAGGTGAAAGTCTGAGTGCCTGAATAAACTTTGCTGGCAGAGGTTACTGCAACCCAAGTCGACAACGTTGAACTTGTCGTATGAGTCATGTAGATGTCAAGCGTCCTGTTACCTGAGGTGGCATTGCCGTTGTAATTGAAGCTGACGGCGGTAATGGTGCCTGCCTCCCCAACCTCGGCCGCGGTGTAGATCTGTTGTGAAGTGGTGTATTTGTACCATACATTGGTAGGCAGGTTCGACGAGGTGTTCGTCCCACTACCGATGGTCACCTCTCCGCCTTGAGGTGCACCGAAGATACCGACTACCGTGACATCATGACCCGGCATAGTGAAGCTGTTACCGTTGACGGCGACAGTAGTGTTTACATCACCAGTCTTATAGACCACCCAATTATTGAGACTGTACCCCGAAACTGGGGTGGAGCTCAGGTTAACCGTAGTGCCAGGAACGCAGTTGGTCGGAGTAGCACTGATGGTGCCGTTGGTTGCGTCGGCCAAAGTGACGGTAAAGCCTTGGACGAACGTGGCACTCACTGTGACATCGCTATTGGGCATCGTGAACTGGTTGTTCGTCACCGTGATGCTTTGGTTGCCCGCTGTAACCGTCCATTCGCCGAAGTAGTAACCTGTTGCTGGGGTTGCACTCAAAGTGACTACGTCGCCAGGATAGGCTGTGCTAAGGTTAGCACTGATTGTGCCGCCCTCAACCTCGCCGCACGTCACGCTGTGGGTCGTTGCAGTCTCGAAGTAGGCCACATAGTTGCCTGCGGCTGTCACCGTGAAGGTGTAGCTCGGATTTGTAGACACTTGAGTACCGTTTTTCGTCCAATTAACAAAGGCATAGCCTCGGTTTGCCGTGGCAGTCAGGGTGGCGGAAGCACCCTCATAATAACTGCCCGCACCAGTCACAGTACCACCCTCTGATGGGTTGGCCGTGACAGTAATGGCATATTGCGGGAGAGCCGTGAAGTTAGCCACGTACGAAGCATTCTCCGTCACCGTGAAGCTATAGGAGACATTGGTGGAGACCACACTGCCATCCTTAGTCCAGTTGGTGAAAGCGTAGCCGCTGTTGGCTGATGCAATTAAGGTGGCTGTGGAGCCTTGAGTGTAGGACCCTCCTCCAGTGACGCGTCCTCCTGCGGTCGGATTTGCCGTAACGTTAACAGTGTAGGACGGCAGTGATTGTGCGAAGTTCGCCACGCAGGTTGTGTTTTCCGTAACATAGAAGCTATAGGTGGGATCGGTCGAAGCCACACTTCCATTTCTCGTCCAGTTGACAAAGGTGTAACCCGCATTGGCCGTGGCGATAAGGGTACACAATGTATGGCCAGTATAGGTGCCTGCTCCAGTTACCGTGCCACCTGCCGAAGGATTGGCAGTTGCCGTGACTTGATAGGAGCCTGAGGTTCCTCCACCACTGGAGTATTGGCTGAGCGAGACGCTGGAACCACCTGTGACCGTGGCATTAAGATAACTTTTAGGGCCATAAAAAACAGGTGTTCCATTACTGACTGTGACACCGCTCTTGAGTGTCGGTGTAGATGGAGCTGAAACCACCAATCCAGAGGAATTGCCACCGCCGCCAGGACCACCACCGGGGTTCCAACCACCGCCACCGCTACTGGTGGTTGGGGTTAAAAAAGCTATGACATTGCTTCCATAAGTCATCGAGTACCAAGTGTTACTGCTCACCGAGGAGGTTTGATAACAAGTCTGTGCGAGGGTGCTGCCCGATTCCAGTCCGCCAACAGCGATGAGGACACCGCCATTGAAATGGAATTTCTTGTTTTCCTCGGAGTTGGCATCGATGGCCACTTCGGGCGAGGCAGCACCGATGGCATAAATAAGGCCGCCCTCAATGACCACATTGCCGTTGGCGTCAATTCCGTCATTGTTACTGGAACGAGAATAAAGATAGCCATCTGTGATGTACAGGTCTTGTGCCGCGTTGATGCCATCGTCGTAGGCGTCAATCGTGGTTTCGCCGCCTGTGACGTTGAGGTAATTCTTACTCTCGATTCCTTCGGCATTGCGCCCCGTTGTGGTAACATAGACGGTGCCTCCACTGATGTTGATGCCGCCGTAGCAAATGGTGTTGTCGCCCGATTCGTCCTTATAGCCGGCCTTGATACCTTTCGCTGCCGAATAGTATTTATTGTCGACCCAATCGGTGTTGGAAGTGTAGTTGGTGTTTTCGGTGCCGTTGCCGTTGTTGTAATATAGGCCACCGGAGGTAGAAACCGTAATGTCGCCGCCGCTGATGTTCAACACGTTGTCGCATTTCATACCCTTACCGCCCGATCCAGTGGCTTTAAGCGTGATAGTACCTCCGCTGATGTTGATGTCGCCGTCTGCACTCAATCCGCAAGCCGCGTTGGTCTCCTGGTCGGTCGCGTCCCACTCGCCTTTGCCTGTGGTAGTAACATCGATGACGGCGGTGCCGGAAATGTAGGCATCACCCTGGCATTTAATGCCTTTAGCAGCGATGGCATTGCTATTGATAGTAATTGAGCCGCCACTGACATAAACATTGCCCGAATCCTCTTCCTCGTGGTCGATAGTCATACCCGTTGAGGTTTCGCCGTCAAGGTCGCACTGGATGCCGTCGTCGCTTGTGCCGCTGATATTGATGCTACCGCTCTCCATAAGGAAATACTGGTTGCATGAAATGCCGTCATCCACGGCTGAGGTAATGTTGATAGTGGCATTCTTGACGGAGATGTACTCGCCCGCCTTAATGGCATGACTCTTGTTACCCACTACATTAAGTGTACCTTGCTGTTTGAATTCAGCATGCCCCTTCACGTAGAGACAGCCTTTCTGCGAGCCGCTTGCCGCATCAGTGAGGGTGTTGGTGGTACCCGTAACGACCTTCACGTTGATGCGCTTGCCGTTCTGGATGTGAACAGCGGCTCCGCTGTAAACGGGAGTCGAGTTAGTCAGCGTAAGGCCATTCAGTTCGATGGTAGCCTTGTAGGAGCCTGACATATAGAACTCACCATTGCTTGATGTGCCGGTGAGCGTGTAGGTGATTTCTTGTGCCACACTGCTATTTTGAGCAATAGAAACGTGTGCACCACTTTGCGTGACGGTCAGATACTGCGCCACGTTGTCGTCCACGGTCACCGTAGCCGTATTGCCGTTGTAGGTGACGGTGACGCTGTTGTCTGCCCAGGCCAACAAACAGGCCAGGGTAATCATTAATGTGAATAACAATTTCTTCATAATTATACTATTAAAAAATTGCGCAAAAGTATTACATTAAAACAGTTACATCTTCCACCAAAAGACGAAATAATATGGCAAAAAGTCGGAAAAACCTATCCTGATTAAGGAAATAATGGTATTTTTACAAGCAAAAGGTCGAAAGCTATGAGTAAAAGTACTTCAAGGCCAGTGCCGGAATTTCGCCCAAGAACTACAGGAAGCAGCTTGACAATTAACCTAAGATGAAGCCAAGCGACAGACACATACAACAAAAACGGCCACTTTCTTCTAAGAGCGGCCGTTTTGCATTCAATTAAGGCTCGTTGAGCCTATTTTGCACCTACAGGGAACACCAGTGTCCTCGATGTGCTGCTGGCGGAATAGTACATGTAGCCTTGGCCTGGCTCGAGCGTCTCGAAGTCGCCATACCATCCCCATTCAGGATCGTATTCGATTTGGGTTACTCTGTTCTTGATCTTGTCTCCTTCTATGGCAAAGCCGGCAAATGCTTCTTCAAGGCTGATGGCAACACCGCTGGGGAAGCCTATCCAGTTCCATCCATGAACAATAGTGATGGGATGGTTCGCAGGATTGGCTGGCATTCCTTCCAGGGTCACCGTACAAGGGGCGCTGACATTGATTGCGTACATCTGCTCATTGGTCATTCCCACGTCGTCCAAATCACCGAACCAGCCCCACTCGGAATCGTATTCCGTGTTGACCAGGCTGCTCTTGATCTGTATGCCGTTCTCGTCAAGGCTTGCCTCCACCATCTGGAGCATCGTTACCGGATCATCCACTTCGATGTACGTGCTGAACCAGTTCCAGCCTTGGGAAAGGGTGAAGGTTTGCTGCGAACAACTCTCCTGAATATTGGTGAAATCGCTCCAGACTGTGGCAGTCTGATAGGCTTCCAAACTTCCGCAAGGCACATACACGGGAATGGATTTGTCGACTCCAGAAAAGGATGAAGATGAAAGAGCAGGAGGCGTTCCCGCAAACACGGTTATGGATTCAAGATTTGTGCAACTACTGAAAGCCCTCTGCTCAATAACAGTGACAGAATTAGGGATGGTCAGCGATGTCAAGCAAGTGGCACCTTCAAAAGCAAATTGTTTTATTCTCGTCACAGTTTCAGGAATCACCAAATCGGTTAGTAATTCATTATTAATATACAGATTATGGGCATAGTACAGAGGGTTAGAAAAAACATCGTAGAAAAAAATCTTGCACCATTGATTAATATCCCCCAAGTAATATACTGCATTCAAACTACTGCCAGCAAAAGCCTCACTACCTATCCAATTCACAGAATTGCCATAAGTCACAGTGGTTAAATTGTTACAACTAAGGAAAGCACTGTTACTTATTTTAGTAACAGAATTGCCCATGGTAACAGAAGTCCAACCACAATGATAGAATGCCCATCTACCTATTGAAGTAACCGAATTTGGAATGGTCAGCGAACCTGTCAAACTGTTACAACCATAAAAAGCATAATCATCTATTGAGTTCAAGGAATTTGGCAAGATAATAGAAGTAAGTCCACTGCATCCATCAAATGAACAATAAACATTGGATGATGCATTAAGACCAATGGAAGACAATCCTATAAAATACTGTAACTCGTTAAATGAAACAATTTCTTTATTTAATCTGAACACATCACCAAGACTCTTGACAGAAGCCGCTTCCGCATAACTCAACTCTCCATCGTTGTTTGTGTCCCAACTTGCAACACAAATAGATTTCACATTGGCATCAGCGAAGATGATGTTGGCATCGGGAACAAAATGTGCCACAATAGTCATATCGCTATCTACATAAAAAGTGTATTCAGCATTGATGGAAACCACAATTCCATTCAAAGTCCATGTGGCGAAAGTATAACCTTCTAAAGGTGTTGCCATTACCGTGCAGGTCTGGTCAGCCTCAAATATTCCGCCGCCTGAAACCATACCAACTTCCGCAGGGTCGGCAACCACGGTAACCGTTCCCCCACACAATCCATGGAAATTACTGAATCCGCCCCATGAATAGGAAGCGTATGCTTCCTCAAAACCACAAGGAACGTAAATAGGAGTATCTGTACTCAAAGAGCCAAAAACATTGCCATATTCATTCACAGCAGGAGGGGTTTCGGCGAGAACAGTGACACAAAAGATATTGGTGCAATCCTCGAAGGCATAATCACCAATAACTTCAACAGAGTTGCCGATGGTCAACGAAATCAAGCCACTGCATCCTCGAAAAGCACCAGAGTTTATTGAAGTTACTGAGTTGGGTATAGTCACTGAGGTCAAGCCTGTGCAACCATAGAATGCATTCTGACCTATAGAGGTCACGGAGTTGGGAATAACAGAGTTCGAGGAGCCTATCAGCAATTCGTTGGTGCTGGTTTCGATGACAGCATTGCAGTTGTCACGAGAGTCGTATACCGTGTTATCTTCTGCTACAGTAATGTATTCCAGTGGGCATTCGTAAAATGCATCCATTCCGATGGAGGTCACAGAACTTGGGATTGTTAAATCACCATTGAAGCCTTTGCAGCCGTAAAAAGCAGCTTCCTCAATGGTCGTCACGGAATTGGGGATGGTCAGCGAACCGGTGAATCCGCTGCAACCAGCGAATGCACTATAGCCAATCGTGGTCACGGAATTCGGGATGATCAAATTGCCCGTAAAGCCGCTGCAACCAGCGAATGCACCAAAGCCAATCGTGGTCACGGTAATAGGGATAATCAAGTTGTCCGAAAGACCATTGCAGTTATAGAAAGCCTCGTCGCCAATTTGAGTTACATAATAATCCGTTCCTTCAAAAGTCACAATTCCAGGAATCATTAACAGACCAGTAGCATTTTGGCCATCCACATGGCCAGTTACGGTTACACCATCATAATTAACGGAGTAATTCAGGTCGTCTATGGTAAAGTCCTGGGCCAGTGCATTCGTCAATCCTACCACATTAAGCAGAAGGACTAACAAGGCGGCACACATCGCCTTTCTGAAATGTAAATCTTTTACTTTCATTTGGTTAATTGTTTGTTTTGTTGATTTTATTCGTCTTTTTCAAATGGGTAATTAAAAACGAGGGGATTTACTCAAATTCGCTGCAAATATATGGAATTATCCTAGACCATTCATCAAACGAAGTATTATTGCTATTAGATTTAAAACAACAGTTTACCAGGATTTGACATTACCGCAAATTATTGAAAGTCGCAAAGTGATTCCCTAACAAAAAACGACCGCCCTCTCTCGAGAAAGGCCGTTTTGCGTTTAAGCTAAGGCTGATCTGGCCTATTTCGCGCCAGCGGGGAAGACCAACGTCCTCGGCGTGCTGCTGGCGGAATAGTACATGTAGCCTTGGCCTGGCTCGAGCGTCTCGAAGTCGCCATACCATCCCCATTCAGGATCGTATTCGATTTGGGTTACTCTGTTCTTGATCTTGTCTCCTTCTATAGCAAAGCCGGCAAATGCTTCTTCAAGGCTGATGGCAACACCGCTGGGGAAGCCTATCCAGTTCCATCCATGAACAATAGTGATGGGATGGTTCGCAGGATTGGCGGGCGTTCCTTCCAGGGTCACCGTACAAAGGGCGCTGACATTGATTGCGTACATCTGCTCATTGGTCATTCCCAAGTCGTCCAAATCACCGAACCAGCCCCACTCGGAATCGTATTCCGTGTTGACCTGGCTGCTCTTGATCTGTATGCCATTCTCGCCAAGGCTCGCCTCCACCATCTGGAGCATCGTTACAGGATCATCTACCTCGAGGTACGTGCTGAACCAGTTCCAGCCTTCAACCAGATCAACCGTATGCATAACAGTTGGAGCAGCGAGACCAAAGACAATCTGGTTCTTCTCTGACATCAGCTTGCCAGTGTATCCAGACGGATTGTAGGGGTCATAATTCGTGTCGGAACCATAGATTCGAATGGCCTGACTTTCACCCGTTTCAAAGGTGCGGCATTTTATGCTACCATTGTTAATCGTGTTTGTATTGTCGTCCACTATCAGGGCAACATTTGAAGAGCCATCATAGGAGAATGGTGTGGCAAAATAGATGGTCGTCCAGCTTTTTGCAGCCATGGTAATACTACCGCTGAACACATGATTTGCCTCAGTGACCGGTATCCAGTCGTTGGTGCCATTAAATGCAGTCTTGCTGGTATTGACCATATAGATGGATAAGTTACGGGTTTTGGATGTCCCTGTGTTGAAAAACGATATGCTGGAAATTTCGCAAGCTTCACTTCCCATTTCCTCGGATGTGTAGATTTGCTGTGTCAGGGAATATAGGCTTTTGGTCGGGAGATACGTACTGGAGGAAGTTGCCTCTCCTATCACTATGCCATCCATCGGTTCAAAATACGCCATATACTCCGCACCCTCTGTTACTGTCAAGTTCAATGTGGAAAAGTATGAAAAATTCTCACCGTCCTTAGTCCACTTGTCGAACACATAGCCCTCGTTCGGCGTAGCCGTAAGGGTGATAGGCTGGTTGGAGTAGCAAAGGCCGCCTCCAATCACCCCACCCCCTTCTTCGGGATTGGCCATGACCGTTACCGTATAGTCATAGCTTGGAATGCCGAAAACGACATGGTTCTTCTCCGTCATCAGCTTGCCAGTGTATCCAGACGGATTGTAGGGGTCATAATCCGTGTCAGAACCATAAATCCGAATGGCCTGACTTTCACCCGTTTCAAAGGTGCGGCATTTTATGCTACCATAGTTAGCTGTGTTTGAGTTGTCGTCCACTATCAGGGCAACATTTGACGATCCATTGTACGAAAATGGTGTGGCAAAATAAATGGTTGTCCAGTCTTTTGCTACCATAGTAACACTGCCACTGAATACCTGATCCGCTTCTGTGACCGTAATCCAATCAGAGGTGCCACTAAAAGCAGTCTTGTTGGTGTTGACCATATAGATGGATAAGTTACGGGTTTTGGATGTCCCTGTGTTGAAAAACGACACTCTGGAAATTTCGCAAGCTTCACTTCCCATTTCCTCGGATGTGTAGATTTGCTGTGTCAGGGAATACGGGTTATTGGTCGGGAGATACGTACTGGAGGAAGTTGCCTCTCCTATCACTATGCCATCCATCGGTTCAAAATATGCCATATACTCCGCACCCTCAGTTACTGTCAAGTTCAATGTGGAAAAGTAGGAAAAATTCTCACCGTCCTTAGTCCACTTGTCGAACACATAGCCTTCGTTGGGTGTTGCTGTGAGGGTGACTTGTTGATTATAGTGGCAAACTCCTCCTCCACTCACCGTTCCGCCTCCTATAGGACCAACCGAAGTCGTGATGTTGAAGGGCAGTGCAAAATGAGCCACCAAATTCCTGTCGTTCATAGCCATGAAGGAATAAGAGGCTTCAGAGGAAACCAGCTCACCATCCTCGGTCCAATATATGAATGAATAATCACCAATGGCAGTTGCAGTTAATGTACAGATTTCTCCACAATCGTACGTGCCGGCACCGCTAACGGCCCCTCCATCTGAAGGTTCAGTCGTAGCCGTTATCTGATAGGTAGTGCCTGTAATGCAGCCAGGACGAATGTTGATGATGGCAGCATTACTGACATTGAATGCATAACTTTGAGGATTTAAAGCGCCATTGGCAAAATAACCGTTGGCTGTGCCACCCCATCCCCAATTAAAGTGCAGAAGATCGTTGGAGTCATAACCATCACAGACAAAGGCATGACCTCCACCACCATTTGCATCAGAACCCCTATATTGAATTGGGCAACTCGTATCAAGACAATTCTTCATTAAAGCCAACCAACTAGAATTGTTATAATTGCTTCTGTGGACAATGGACATCTCGTTGGAATAACCGAAATAATTCACCAATGCCGCTGGAATATCAGTGGAGGATGCGAGAGAAACAGTCGGACCATACATCATTTCAACGGCCACACCACAATGCCACATCAGCGTAGCAACAGCATCGACTTGTGTGGAAGAGGATGAGGAAGACAGGCTATTGGGCATATTATCCCAATCGTAAAAAGTAGCCCCAAAGTTGGCTATTTGTACGGGATAACCTGAAGGTTTATAGGTGTGCGACCCTCTCCCAGTAGCAGGATAGCCCCAATAGTGCAAAATCTGTGCGAAAGAAGTAGCAACGCAGCCAGTAACAACATGTCCACAGGGACCGTTTGAATCTACAGGACATTTGTCATTATAATAACAGTCCTGACTCCACGTGTCGGTCAGCAAAGGCGCAACCGCCGTAGTGGCTCTTTGATCGGTGAGACGACCGATAGACCGGACCAACTCCCACTGTTGGGTCGTGGCTTCATCTGCTTCCAGATGGTTTTCAATGCCGTATTGTATCTGATTCACAAAGCCTTGCAGATAGTCCTGCAATTGAATCGGGATATTCTCCACGTCAAACTGACCCTCGTCGGAATAGCCCAAGACAGGCATGGCGCAGTCGTCGGCGGCAACGATAACAAAGCCATTGGGGGTGTTAAAGATGTGGAAGGCTGCATCGCCTCGGCTGATGTTGTAGGTGGTCACCAGTTGGATTTGGTTAACGTTTCGCAAAGGGACATTGGTATTGGCGTTCATAAACTTTATGCCAACTTGGCGAGCGGTGCTCATGTCAATGGGGTTGGCATTCATCCCAAACGTGCTTGTCAGCAGGACAAGCAGTAAAGCTAACTTCGGTATCATTCTCATCGACTTATGTTCTTTGACTGTTTTTCAAGAAAATCGCTTCAAAAATAGAATTATAATTCCATTATTAATGTTTTTTGCAGAAAAAAGGCCAGCAGTAAAATCGTTGGCCTTTTCTTTTGAATTTTGAAAAACAGGTCTATTTCGCACCCGCCGGGAAGACCAGCGTCCTCGGTGTGCTGCTGGCGGAATAGTACATGTAACCTTGGCCTGGTTCAAGCATCTCGAAGTCGCCGAACCAGCCCCATTCAGAATCGTATTCGATTTGAGCCGATATGTTCTTGATCTTGTCTCCTTCTTGGGCAAAGCCTGCAAAGGCGTTTTCAAGGCTGATGGCCACGCTGCTGGGGAATCCAATCCAATTCCAACCTTGATTGATTGTGATGGGATGATTCGCGGGATTAGCGGGTGTGCCTTCCACGTTCACCGTGCAGGGGGCGCTGACATTAATTGCGTACATCTGCTCATTGGTCATTCCCACGTCGTCCAAATCACCGAACCAGCCCCACTCAGAATCGTATTCTGTGTTGACTTGGCTGTTCTTAATCTGTATACCGTAACCGCCGAGGCAGGCTTCAACCGTTTGGAGCATCGCAATGGGATTGTCTACTTCTATGCAGGTCGAAATCCAGTTCCAACCTTGAAACATTTCGATAGTCTGATAGAAACCACAAAAAGCACTTTGGTGACCATTCAATCCGTGCATCGAGGGCAGGCATGGACCTTCAAAATTCTGAGCTTGTACTTTGGTCATAGCTGTTAGCATAAGTGCGACCATCATTGCAATTGAAAATAACTTTGTTTTCATTGTTTATGTTTTTAATATCGTTAACTCAATCT
>JAEEGG010009925.1_pt1 | contig 21191 bp, 15 predicted proteins | sample 9134161 | NCBI WGS metagenome assembly JAEEGG01 (sample SAMN16246543, study PRJNA631951) | gut metagenome | biome: gut microbiome; feature: rumen; material: CR-attached | host: Bos | place: Iran: Karaj | collected 2018-10
AGAGAAACTATAGGAAAACTTATGCGCCAGTCACCTGCTACGAAGATACAGCAATACCGACGAGCCTCGCGTGTTCTACTACAACCACAATGTGGAAGTGGACTTCTATATTCCAGAGGCAGATATGGCAGTCCAGGCATCGATAAACATCAACGACAGCCTCACCATCGAGAGAGAAATCAAAGCACTAGTCGCCCTACATGGCATCCGCCCATTGAAAAAGGCCGTCATTGTGACCCGCGACCAAGAAAACACCATCCAAACCCATGGCATCAATATTGAAGTCATGCCTGTGTACAAGTGGATATTACTGTCGGATGGTCAACACTAAATATTCCAATTCGGTCTTTAAGGTTTACTTTTTTTCACCATGTAGCATTACCCCTTATACTCCTCCACAGCAATGGTGGCCGTCTCCCAGGCCTCCATCTGGGCATCGAGCCGGTCTTTCAACGACTGGTATTCGGCAAAGAAATTTGCATCCTGGGCATTGCCCGAAGCCAATAGAGACTCTTTCTCGGCAATCTGTGCCTCGAGGGTCTCTATTTCTTTTTCTATCTTCTCCACTGCACTGCGCAGCTTGCGCAACTCGCGCTCGCGATTGCGGTTTTGCTCATAAGCCTCCTTCCCTGCACTGGTTTTAGTTTGAACCGCCTGGCTAGATATATTGGCTTTTGCTGCACGTGCCGCCTGCTCGGACTCTTTGGCATCCAAAAACTCGAAGATGTCACCGCGGAACTCATGCAACTCTCCGTCGCGGAATTCGTATAGTGTCTCTGTCAATCCCTGCAAGAAGTCACGGTCATGGGACACGAGAATCAGCGTGCCTGTGTATTGGAGCAGGGCATTCTTGAGGATGTCTTTGGAGTCCATGTCCAAATGGTTGGTAGGCTCGTCGAGGACAAGCAGGTTCGAGGGGGTGAGCAGGAGTTTGGCCAGTGCCAGCCGCGCCTTCTCGCCACCGGAGAGCACCTTGACCTTTTTCTCGCAGTCTTCGCTGTCGAAAAGAAAACTGCCCAATATATTGCGGATCTTCGGCCGTATGTCGCCCGTAGCAATATCGTCGATGGTCTGGAACACCGTCTTCTCACCGTCGAGCATGGCAGCCTGGTTCTGGGCATAATAGCCCACCTGCACCTGTGCTCCCAAACGGAAAGAGCCGGTATAGTCCTTTATCTCGCCCACGATTATCTTGGCCATAGTGGACTTTCCCTCCCCGTTGCGACCCACGAAAGCCACTTTCTTGCCCGAGGTAAGGAGGAAGTCAACACGGTCGAACACCTGCAAATCGCCGTAGGCCTTGCCTACATGCTCCGCTTCCACAACTATCTTGCCGCTGTGCGGTGCCGGAGGAAAGCGGAAGTGGATGCTCTCGGTGCTCACCTCATCCACCTTCACCATCTCCATCTTGTCCAGCATTTTGATGCGCGACTGCACCTGCTTGGACTTGGTGGCCTTGTAGCGGAACCGCTCAATGAAAGCCTCAATCTGCGCCACCTGCCGCTGCTGGGCGGTGAGCTGCGCCATCTGCGAGGTACGGCGCTCCTGCATCTGGATGACATAGTCGGAGTAGGAGCACTTGTAATCGTAAATGCGCCCAGCGGTAATCTCTATGGTTCGCGTGGTGATATTATCCAAAAATGTGCGGTCGTGCGACACCAGCACCACTGCTCCGGGATAGTTCTTCAAGAAATTCTCCAGCCACTGGATTGAAACGATGTCCAAGTGGTTGGTAGGCTCGTCAAGAAGCAGGAAGTCGGGGCCTTGCAGCAGCAACTTGGCCAGTTCCACACGCATCTGCCATCCGCCACTGAATTCAGCCACCGGCCGATTGAAGTCGTCATGCTTAAATCCCAGCCCAAGCAGAACCTTCTCGGTCTGTTCCCTGCGGCTGGAGCCGCCATGCATGCTAATCTGCTCCGTCACATCGTTGTGACGGTTGAGGAGCTTGGTGTAGGCCGGTGATTCATAGTCGGTGCGGGTGGCAATCTCCTCGGTAAGGCGCTGCTGTTCGGCAATCAATGCATCTATATGGCTGAAGGCTGTCAGCGCCTCTTCGATGACTGTTCGCGTGGTGTCCGGAACCATTTCCTGTGGCAGATAGCCCACCGTCTGATCCGAGGCAATGACCAGCGTACCTGTCTCGGGTTGCTGCCAGCCGCAGAGTATCTTCATCAGCGTGGACTTCCCGGCGCCGTTCTTCCCCACCAGTCCTATGCGGTCGTGGTCGCCGATATTGAATGTTACATTCTCGAAGAGATTGGTTCCAGTGAATTGAACCGATAAGTTGTTAATAGCAAGCATAGAGACAATTAAGATATAGATATGACAGCGGCTCCATGTCCATCCAAGAAGAAAAGGGCTGCCTTTGCATTGGGCAACCCTTTTTTATACTTCCTGCCGTGGCTTTGCGCCGCAGCACTTTACATTACTGCAAGTCGAAGTTGACGGGGAGGTTGAACTGTGTACGTACAGGTTTACCACGCTGTTTGCCGGGTTTCCACTTGGGCATCAGCTTCACCACACGCACAGCCTCGTTGCCGCAGCCACCGCCGATGTCACGCAGAATCTTCACCTGACCAACGCGACCGTCTTTCTCGACCACGAAGGAGACGAACACACGACCCGTGATATTGTTCTCCTTGGCCAGCTGCGGATACTTGATATTGTCGGCAATGAACTGGGAGAGGGCCTGCAGACCACCGGGGAACTCTGGGTCTTCCTCAACAACGATGAAGACTTCGTCCTCTTCTTCCTGCACCTCTTCTTCTACCACAACGTTGGTGATACGCTCAGCGCCCTTGTTGGCGTCGTCGCCAGCGTTGATGATACCCACCTCTTCAATGTCCTGGGCGTCGTTTTCAACCACATTAAGGTCGGTGGCGACAACCTCGGGTTCTTCAGGAGGTGGCGGAGGGGTTTCCTCTTCCTGGGTATTGAGGATTTCCACATCAATCTCCGACTCGGCGGTACGGGTGTTCACCACCTTTTCCTCCTTGTCGTACGACTTGATGTTGAAAGCCACCAATGCGGCAGCCAAAATGACCACCAGTCCGATTTCCAAATACAGTCCTCTGCGTTTTTCGAGGTCTGCCTTAGGAGTTTTCTTTGCTTCCATATTATTGAATTTTAATTTATTATTTTACTTTTTAAGCATTCTACATGCACTCTTTTTCAACCGCTAAATTAGCAAATTTTCTTGAATTATCAACATTATGCTGTAAAAAAAATCAAAAAAAAGTCTTTTTTAACATTCCACCTGCCGGATTAAAAACAACCCCTATAATATATGAAAAAAAAGTCGTATCTTTGCAAATTGTTATGGACAGTAGCCGATTCATCATCTGCCGCGCCTCAGCGGGTTCGGGCAAGACCTACACCCTCGTGCGCCAATACCTCCTCCTGGCCTTTTTGGCCGGCGAGAACGAGCTCCCCGTACGCTTCAAACGCATTCTCGCCATCACCTTTACTAACAAGGCCGCCAACGAGATGAAGGAGCGCATACTGCACGAACTTGACCGCATGGCCGACACCGGCACAGCCTCACCCATGGGGAAAGACATTGCAGAACAGCTGAAACTCAGCAACAGCACTTTGCGACATCACGCCTCGATAGTCCGCCAAGCCATCCTGCACAACTACTCCGACCTTGCCGTTTGCACCATCGACAGTTTTATGCACCGCATAGTCCGCACCTTTGCCCACGACCTCAACCTACCCTTGAACTTCGATGTGCAGATTGACAACGACGCCCTCATACAGAGTGCCGTGGACGACCTCATGGCTCTTGCCGGCACCGATGGGCAGCAAGAACTGACCGAGATGCTCTGCGACTTTGCCGAGAGCCGCATGTCCGACGGCAAGAGCTATATGATAGAGCGCGAACTGGCCTCCTTGGCCCAGGAGCTTTTCAAGGAACACACCCCGCAGTACCTGCGACTGCTCCGCGACACCGACAGCGCCGAGTTTCGCCAGATACACCGCAGCATGGTGGCGGAAAACCGTTCCTACGAACAACGGCTCAAGACACTCGGCCAAAAGGCTGTGGACACATTCACTGCACAAGGGCTTTCCGACAACGACTTCTACCATGGTGCCTCGGGGGCCGGTGTCTATTTCCGGAAACTGGCCAACGGCATCATCGGCGACCCCAACAGCTATGTGCTGGCCTATCTCGAAGGCGACAAGTTAGGCAGTGCCAAAGTCTCACGCTCTGTTGTCGACGCACTGACACAGGTCAAGCCTCTTCTTATTTCTATTTATAATGAAATAGTCGAACTGCGCACCGCAGAGGAGACCCTCTACAACACCCGCCAGCTGTTGCTCAAGAACCTCTACTCCTTAGCCCTGCTCAACAAGCTCGGCCAGCTGGTGGGACAATACTCCCGCGACAATGAAATCGTGCACATCTCCGAGTTCAACCGCCGTATCTCCGAAGTGGTGCAGGACGAGCCCGCACCCTTCATCTACGAGCGCATAGGCAACCGCTATCACAACTATCTCATTGACGAATTCCAGGACACCTCACGGCTCCAGTGGCAGAATCTTGTCCCATTGGTGGAAAACGGCGTCTCCTCCGGCCACACCTCTCTTGTGGTGGGCGACGGCAAACAGGCCATCTACCGTTTCCGCCAGGGCGATGTGGGGCAATTCATTGCCCTGCCTCATGTGGACAATCCCGTTCACGGACGCCTGCTCGAACACCCCGGCACAAGCTCGGTCACCAATCTGGAATACAACTTCCGCACGGCACGGGCTATCGTGGAGTTCAACAACGACTTCTTCGCATGGGCAGTACACAACCGCTTTGCCGACAACAAAGACTTACAAGACATCTACATCGGCAGTGGCGAAGCCCCAGCCCTCGTCCAGACCCCCGTAACGGAAGGGGGCTATATACAGGCTGGCTTCTATGACCTGGACGGCGACCGCACACCCCTGTGGGACGACATGCTGGCCGACATACATTCCCTAACCGACGGCCAGGGCTACCGCTTCCGCGACATCACCGTTCTTGCCCGTGACAACCGCACCCTGGGCGAGATTTCCACACACCTTACAGCCCACGACATCCCCGTTGTCTCGGGCGAATCGTTCCTGCTCAGCCAAAGCCGTGCCGTGATGCTGATGCGCAACATGCTGCAGTACCTCCTTGACAGCACCGATCGTGTTGCCGCCGCCCGCGTGGTGCTGTACCTGCGCAGTCTCGGGCTTTCCTCCTGCCACATCGACACCGCCTTCCTCAACAACCGACAGCCCGTCGACCTCGACAGACTGCTGGAACCCGATGGCATAGAGCTCAACACGGCGTTGCTCCGCGCTCTCGACCTCTACGACTGCTGCGAAGAGATGCTGCGCATGCTCCACCTTGACAACATCGAGACATCCTACATAGCCACATTCCTCAATATTGTGGCAAAATACACAAACAGCCACCGGCACGACCTGGCAGAATTCATCGAATGGTTTGATGAGCAGAAAGACCGGCTCTCCACCAATACAGCCTCTGACCTCGATGCCGTCCGGCTCATGACCATCCACAAAGCCAAAGGCCTCGAAGCCCCCGTTGTGCTCTACCCCATTCTTAACAAACGCGACACTCAAGACGACATATGGGTGCAGATTGACCCAGGCTCAGGACTCCCGCTGCCCACCGGACTGGTTCACCCCATCCAAGGCAAGCCCTCCCTATTCGACGAGCAATACAATGAGGAAAAGCAGAAAAACGACATGGACCGCATCAACGTGCTCTATGTTGCCCTTACCCGACCCAAAGAAAAGCTGCTGCTCTACTGCCAGACTCCGCCCAAAGAGAACACCACCTGCTATACGGCACTCTTGCACGACTACCTGTCGATGCGCTCCGACACGCGCGAAATCCGTCCCGGTGTCATAGCCATTGGCGACTGCAGTCCGGCCTCCTCTCCCGCCACTTCCGAGAGTCCTGCGGCCGAGAGCATCTCCTCAATTGTTTTCCCCACATGGGCCTCACGCATCGCCATTGCAGAGCAGTCGGCTCAAATCTTCCGCCAGCTGGACGAGACAGCCATCCGGCGCGGCAACCAAGTGCACGAGGTGCTGGCGCTCGTCCACAGCACCGACGACCTCGACAATGCCCTCGACACCTACACCCGCCGCACTCGTCCCGACAACGAAACCGCCGCCTACCTCCGCCAAGCCCTCCACAACATGATGGCACAGCCCGAAGTAGCGCGCTTCTTCAACCCGCAATTCCCGGCCAAAAACGAATGCAATATAGCCTGGCACAACGAGGTAATCCGTCCCGACAGGATTGTCTACACCCCCGACTGCGTGTGGGTCATCGACTACAAGACGGGACAGCCCAAGGCTGAACACCAAGACCAAGTGTTGCACTACTGCGATGCCCTCAGCGCCATGGGTCACCCCACTGTCAAAGGCTACCTCATATACCTCAGTGCCGACCGCTGCCAAGTGCTCCCCTGCCTGTAGCCTTATCGCAGCAATGTCACGGTACCCGTCATCGATAAGCGGTCGTTTGTAGGTGTCGTATAGCGGCATGTGTAGGTATAGGACTCCTGTCTGCACGGGGCTCCGTTACAGGTGCCGTCCCACATCTCAGTCACATCGGTGCAGTGGAATACAAGGCTGCCACGGCGGTCGTAAATCCACAATTCATAATCGGTGACATTATGCCCTATGGGACCAAACCGGTTATTATCATTTAGCGACGGAGTAAAGACATTGGGGAATGTCAGCATGTGGTGCAGGACAGGCACAACCCGCTCCGCCGTGTCGGAACAGGTATTATTAAAAGCCACAATACCCACCACCACACTGTCTGCATCCTCCGAAATAGAATAATACAACACCGACCCCGAATCATCCTGCTCCACCCTGTCAATAAACCATATCCTGCCTTCAGCATTGCGGCTGCGGTCAAGAACCGTAAGATCCAGCTTGTCATACCCCAGCCACGTTGGGGAAACTTCGAAATCAGCCACGATTTCCTCCAGCGGAGCCAGCACAACAGTATCTCCCACCGGACACGATGGACTATCCATATACTGATAGGTCACATAATAAGTACTCGTCCGCTTGGGGGCAATTTGCACCTGTCCGTCTGCTGTCAGCCAAGGCAAAGCGGCCGACGGCGACAAAGCCTTCCAGCAATACAGCAGTCCGTCCTCACCCACAAAGCACACACTTCCGGATTCTGCCGACGAAGAGTCTGCAGCGCTGTACCGCCCTGTCATATAATAATACACTTCCCCCCGGCATATATGCGATATATCATATTCGCCCTCAGGCAACGGTCTTGTAGCCAGCGTAAAAAGGTAGGACGAATCACACCCCTCCACCGAGACCAAATTGACATCATACACCCCTTCGTCAACAAAACTGTAATCACCAAGCCTGTATATGTCGCCTTGACAGACTGTATCCACTAGCTCCTCGTAGAAGTACTGTTTCTGTGACAGCCGCACAGTGTGCTGCCTGCAGCCGTCAGTTAAAGTATACGTACCCGGCTGGTTAAAATAATTGCCATAAAACGAGTAAGCCCCACCCACACAGAAAGTGTCCGCTATCGTGTCGCGCAAGCGGTTGACCACAATAGTCTGCCTCACCGAGTCACGGCAATGGCCGTTGGAAAGCATGGCCACCAGTTCAACATCAAAGACACCCGACTCGAAAGTGTGGACCGGATTAACCGCGGTGGACTCCGTGCCGTCGCCAAAACGCCACAGGTATTGCTCGCAGTGATCGCTTGTCAGTTGCGTGTGATCCACATCGTGGGCGACGACACTGTTGTTTTCAAACCTATAGGTATAGCCACAGCTGTCTATCGGCACCGCAGTGAATGCCGCCACCGGGAAACGGGGACCCGAATGGCAGGTAAGCGTAAAACCGCAACTGCTGTCCCCCGTAAGGAAAGAGACATGGCACTTATACTCACCTTGTCCAGTCACTGTCAAAGAATCGGCTCGGCCAAGGGTGACGCCAGGGTTGTCACGGCGATACCACCTGTACGAAAAACCCTTGGGGGCATAAAAAGTGTTTGTCCATGAATATCCGCAACGGGCCGACTGCAGACGCTTAAAAGCGCTCTCCAGGGTAAAATAGGCATAACCATAATGTCCACCGAGATCACAGTCAAAGTTATCCAGCACAACATTAATAGTCCGGCCATGCAGAGGGGTGAGGTCAATGCCTACCGCCGTCCAGTCTCGCCATACAACACTGGAAACACCCTGTTGCCATACAGAACTGCCAAGTCCCGCAACAAAATTGGCATAATAACAATTGTCTATCAACCGTCCTGCAGAATCCCTGAAGCTCAACAGAAACTTCGGCTGCTCCTCCTCCGGATGATTCGGATTCTGCTCCACAATTGCATACCGAAGTATCAACAAATCAAACAGATTGCTGTCCACCTTTATGGTATAGGTTATTGACTCCTCCTGGCGTCCCGTTGCCCAGTTGCCCAACCGCACCGACTGGCAATGCCCGTCAGGCACAGTATGAAGCATGTTTTGGGTACGGGGGTCTGTCTCATTTATATTGGTATGAACCGTATGGCGCGACGAGCGACTGGTCGGCCCGAAATCGACGACCCCTGTCGTAGTAGATGGGCCTTGATACCAACCTATCCGACACTCTACATGGTCGCCATACAAGTCTGCAAAATTAATCAGATTATCTCTCTCTTCATAACAGGCCGTCCGGAATCTCCCTTCAACGACATTTCGTGAACTATCACGACCACAAATGGATTGCACCTGTACTTGATACGCTGTCATCGGGAGCAGGCCAGTAAGTGTTATACAAGTATCGGGAGTAAATATCGTTGGACACGAATAAGAGCTATCGGCTATGCAATAAGTAATCTCATATCCTATTTCATTGAATGCACGATGCCAGCACAAAGTGGCCTCTTCGTCGGTAACTGACAACACCGTCACGCCTCCTCGCGGAAAGCCGCACCTGCCGGACTCCATATCGGGCGTGAACCGGTAGTACCTGTAATCCCCCGGCCAATCATAAACACCCCAGTGTGTCACCCTCGGCACGGCCTCACTGCTTTGGCTGACATTGACTATCGTCCCCTCTTCCCCTTTAAAGCCAACATAGAAACGGTCTTCCTGCGCCGAATAGCCTTTCTCTCCATACAGATATGTGAAGCTGCCGTCCCGCTCGGAAATATGCACTTGCAATGGCCTAATGGCTGCATCTTCCACAACTATCCTGAACTCGACGACAAGTATACGCCTGCCGGCAACACCTGTCAACTTATACAAAACCTCATTGGCATATACACCTGCACAATAGGGAGCCATCAAAGGTTGGGCAACATCTCTAGATACCTGAACAGGCAATACTTCCGGGTAGTCAAAGTAAATAATATTGCCCCTTTTTCCAAAAGACAACTGCCTGTAATATGTCCCACAGAAAAAGAAAGAAAACCCCATCTCTACCATCTGGGGATCACCGTCCGGGTACAACTGGGCATCGGTCATGTCAACCCACATCGTGGAGTCATAGCCCGTATCAAACAAATAGCCTCCCACCGCCTGCCCACTCACTGAGCCGACACCAAGCCATAGCAAAAAACCGACCAACAGCAACGTCCGTTTCATGGGAAACACATTTTTTTTATAACGGCAAACACCCCCTTTTTATTGTATATCCAATCATTTTTAACACAAATCAGTCATCTTATCTCCGTCCGATACAGACCGAATGGGAGCAACGTCATTTTCGGTGGACCCCTTGCCGTTTCGCGCGGAAGTTACGTTTTATTCTGTGGAGGATTACGCCACCTTTCGCCAACTTACTCCACCGTTCCGAAAGTTTCGCATATTTGTCCCCAACGTTCCTCTGAGTACCTTCCGGGCTCGATGTTGCGTCGTTCCTTATCCTATCGTTTTTCGATATGTTTCCCTCATTTTTCCCTTTCTGAAACGGAAAAAGAGTGGACAACGAGCGAACAACGAGCGAATAAATGACGACGCTTGATGGTTACAAGACACCATCATCAACGACAGACTATACTTGTCAAACCCCAATCGGTCATTAGGGCTTAGAACCGATTGGGGTTGAAGGCGAAATCCTGCTCCCTCACACCTAACTTTACGCAAAAATGAACATTATTTTTTGCTATGTCGAAAAATAATTGTAACTTTGTTTGCTTAATTGTTGATAATAGAAAGGCATAATATAATGGAAGACAACAAATTGTTCGGCGAATTCCCGCCTGTCCCCACCGAAAAATGGGAAGAAGTGATTAATAAGGACCTCAAAGGTGCCGATTACGAAAAGAAACTGGTATGGAAGACCATCGAAGGTTTCAAGGTGAAGCCCTACTACCGTGCCGAAGACCTTGACAACCTTGAGTATCTCGACAGCAATCCCGCCCAGGCTCCCTACACCCGCGGCAAACACGCCGACAACAATGTATGGGACATCCGCCAAGACATAAAAGCCGAGACTCTGGAGGAGGCCAACGCCCTGGCCCTGGAGGCTCTGGAACGCGGCGCCAACTCCATAGGATTGTGCGCCTGCAAGGTTGGCAGCGCAGAGGAGATGCAAACCCTGCTGAAAGGCATCCACCCCGAGGCTTGCAAGATTAATTTCACCTGCAGCAAGAACATGCTTGAAACCCTCAAGTTCTTTGTCGAGGCTGTGAGAGCCAACGGCTACGACCCCGCCAAGACTGAGGGCAGCTGCAACTTCGACATCTACGGCCGCGCCCTGCTCCACGGACGCTACCGCAACGGTGAGGAAGAGGCATACAACGAGGCCGTCGAGCTCGTCAACTTTGCCAAAGAGAACCTTCCCGGCTTCCGCGTGCTGGCTGTCAACGGCCGCTATATCCACAACGCCGGCTCCAGCATCGTGCAGGAACTTGCCTTCACCCTCGCCTCCGCCAACGACATGGTGGCACACCTCACCGACCGCGGCCTCACCGTGGACGAGGTGGCCAAGAACCTCGTGTTCAACTTCGCCACAGGCAGCAACTACTTCATGGAGATTGCCAAGATTCGTGCCGCCCGCATGCTGTGGAGCAAGATTGTGGAGCAATACAAACCCGAGTGCGACTGCAGCTGCAAGGTGTTCATCAATGCCACCAGCTCCCTCTGGAACAAGTCTATCTTCGACCCCTATGTGAACATGCTCCGCACCACCACCGAGACCATGTCTGCCGCCATAGCCGGTGCCGACAGCATCACCACCAACCCCTTCGACATCGCCTACAAGGAGTCCGACAGCTTCGGCTACCGCATCGGCCGCAACCAGCAGCTGCTGCTCAAGGAAGAGAGCTACATGGACAAGATTGTCGACCCCGCAGCCGGCAGCTACTACATAGAGAACCTCACCGACAGCATCGCCCAGTACGCCTGGCAGCTCTTCATGGACGTTGAAGAGCACGGCGGCTTCGCAGAGGCCATCCGCGAAGGCTTTGTACAAGCCGAAGTGGAAAAGACCGCACAGCAGCGCGACATGGACATAGCCACCCGCAAGACCACCATTCTGGGCACCAACCAGTACCCCAACCTGCTCGAAAAGATGGGCGACAAGATTACCAAAGACACCCAGTGCTGCCCCAAGTGCGCCTGCCATGAGGGTGAAGCCGAATTCAAGCCCCTGCGCCAATACCGTGGTGCCGAGGCCTTCGAGCATCTCCGCCTGGCCACTGAAAAAAGCGGCATCCGTCCCAAAGTATTCCTGCTCACCTACGGCAACCTCGCCATGCGCAAGGCTCGCTCCGGTTTTGCCACCAACTTCTTCGGCGTGGCCGGCTACGAGATTCAGGACAATGCCGGTTTCAAGAGTGCCGAAGAGGGCGTGAAAGCCGCTCTTGAGGCCAAGGCCGACATCGTGGTGCTCTGCTCCAGCGACGACGAATATGCCGAAATCACCGAGCAGGCCTGCCAGGGCCTGAAAGGAAAGGTGAAGAGCATTGTGCTGGCCGGATACCCCAAGGATATGGTCGAAACCTACAAAGGCTACGGCATTGACGAGTTCATCCACGTCAAGACCAATGTTCTTGAATGTCTCACCAAATTCCAGAAACTATTCGGCATCGGACAAGAGTGAAATTCCTGTCACGGCTTGACCGGTACATTCTGCTGAAGTACCTGAAGACCTTCCTGCTGGCGATGGCGCTCATCATTGTCATCGTCATCACCTTCGATGTATCGGAGAAACTCGACGACTTCCTCAGCGGCAACGCGCCGCTGGGGGAGATTATTTATAAATACTACCTCAACTTCATCCCCGGTTTTGTCAACCTCTACAGCCCGCTCTTCATCTTCATCAGCGTCATCTTCTTCACCTCCAAGATGGCGGGCAACACCGAGATAATAGCCATCCTCGGCAGCGGCATCAGCTACCGCCGCATGCTGCGGCCCTATCTCTACGGCTCCGTCATCGTGGCCATTGTGGTGCTGCTCTTCGGCAACTTCCTGATACCCGTCAACAACCGCTACCTCACTGAATTCGAGAACCAGTACATCTACCGTCTCCGCCCCAGCTACTTCAGCAACATACACTTCCAGGCCAAGAAAGGAGTGCAGGTCTATGCCGAAAGCTACAACGCACAAACCATGACGGTAAGCCAGTTCCATCGCGATGTGTACGACGAAGACTACCGCCTCGTCGACCGCATATCCTGCTCCTCCATACAGTTCGACACCCTCACCAACAAGTGGGAGTGCATAGACTTCGTCCACCGCACCGTCGACGGTCCCAAGGAGCACCTTACGCGCAGCGCCCGTTCACAACGGCGGCTCGGCATCTCACCCGACGATTTCAACCGCGCGGCCGACAACATCCCCGACATGAACTCCACCCAGCTCTACCACTACATCGTCCGCGAGAAAATGCGGGGCTCCTCAACCGTTGTCACCGCCAAGATAGAGCTCTACCAGCGGTTGCTCAACCCCTTGGCCATTATCGTCATGACCTTCATCGGCGTGGGAGTGTCCAGCCGCAAGACACGCGGCGGCATCGGCGTGCACCTGGCCATCGGCATCGCACTGGCCTTTGCCTTCATCGTCTTCATGAAAGTCTCCACAGTCTATGCCATCTTCGGCACCCTCAACCCGTTCATCGCCGTGCTGCTGCCCCAGGCAGTATTCGGCGTCATAGCCATCTTCTTCATCCGCACCGCCCCAAAATAAAAAGACTAATAACAGATAATATGACCATACAGGAAATAGAAAACACCATTGTCGAGGAGTTCTCCTGCTACGAAGAGTGGCTCGACAAATACGCCTACCTCATCGACCTCGGCAAGGAATGCCCCGTCATCGACGAGAAAGACAAGACCGACAGCAACCTCATCAAAGGCTGCCAAAGCCGCGTGTGGCTCAGCTGCGAGCACCGCGACGGGCGCCTGTGGTTCAAGGCCGACAGCGACGCCGTCATCACCAAAGGCATCATCAGCCTCCTCATCCGCGCCCTCGACGGGCAGACCCCGCAGGACATCCTCGCCGCCGACCTCCACTTCATCGACCAGATAGGCCTCAAGGAGCACCTCTCCCCCACTCGCTCCAACGGCCTCACCTCCATGGTCAAGCAAATGAAGCTCTACGCCCTTGCATTCTCTCAAAAACAATAACGCCATGACACCCACCAAAGAAACCCTCAACAGTGCCATCGTCAATTGCCTGAAGAACATCTACGACCCCGAGATACCCGTCAACATCTACGACCTCGGCCTCATCTACAAGATAGACATCGACGACGACTTCAACGTCCGCATCCTCATGACCATGACGGCTCCCGACTGTCCCGAAGCCGAATACATGTTCATGGAAGTGAAACAAATGGTGGGCTACATACAAGGCATCAAGTCCGTCGATGTGGAACTCACCTTCGACCCGCCGTGGGATTTCAACAACCTCAGCGAAGAGGTGAAACTCGAACTGGGTCTTCTCTAAATCCCGCCAACGCCCATGACCCTACAGGCGCTATTCAGCAAAAAGCACCGCCGCTTCCTCAAGCAGCAGGCTCCCGGGCAGAGCACCTCTCTCAGCCACCTTGCATGGCACCGCTTCTGCCGCAACCGCCTCTCTGTGGCCAGCCTCGTGGTCATAGGGCTCTTTGTCCTTGTGGCCATTCTCGGCTACCTCGTCACACCCGACCACACCCCCTACTGCAACCAGCAGTACCTCGAACTCGCCACCCTGAAACCCGGCAGCCGCGCCACATTCCTCTGTTACGACCCCGTCGACAAACCCGGAGGCTCATTCCTGACCGGGAAACCCCTCCCCTACACCGCCCTGCCCGTCGCCTCCTGCCAAACGGAAGCCGACAGCCTGCACGTAGTGCCCATTGCCGGCGAGCCCTTCACCATAGCACGCGAAAGAGTCGTCAAACTGCATGAACGCACCTTCCTCCTCGGCACCGATGCCTACGGGCGCGACGTGTTGAGCATGATAATGATAGGCAGCCGCGTCAGCCTCTCCGTGGGCTTCATAGCCGTCCTCATCGCTCTGCTCATCGGCATCACCCTCGGCGCACTGGCAGCCTACCACGGCGGCTGGGTCGACAACCTCATCACCTGGCTCATCAATGTCGTCTGGTCCATCCCCACCGTGCTCCTCGTCATAGCCATCACCTTCGCCCTCGGCAAGGGATTCTGGCAAGTCTTCGTGGCCGTGGGGCTCACCATGTGGGTCGACATTGCCCGTGTGGTGCGCGGACAAGTCTACAGCATCAAGGAGAAAGAATACGTCGAGGCAGCCCGAGCCCTCGGCTACAGTTCCTTCCGCACCATCTTCCGCCACATACTGCCCAACATCACCGGCGCCGTCATCGTTGTGGCAGCCGCCAACTTTGCCAGCGCCATACTCCTCGAGGCGGGACTCAGTTTCCTTGGCATCGGTGTGCAGCCCCCCATGCCCTCGTGGGGCACCATGGTGAAGGAAAACTACAGCTACATCCTGCTCGACAGCGCCTACCTCGCCCTCCTGCCCGGCCTGGCCATCATGCTCCTCGTCCTCGCCTTCATGCTCCTCGGCAACGGCATCCGCGATGCACTCGACATAAAATCATAGCCGGCCGCCCCGTCCATCACGGCAGTCAACTTTCTCCAAGTCAAAAAAATTACTAAAAAAAAGAAAAAAAAACACCATTTAATAAAAAAGTTGTACTTTTGCAAAATATAAGCAATGAGGAAAAACGAACAATTAACATTATAAACAATTAAAAAACAACACAAAAGATGAAAAACGTAATCAAATTTTTCAGCATCATGCTGGTTGCTGGCTCCATCCTGGCCAGCTGCACCGAGAAGCCCGAAGCGCCTGTGACCCCCGTAAAACCCAAGTACACCGTCACAGTGACCTCCAACAACGATGCGTTTGGCACCGTTACTGGCGGCGGCACCTACGATTCCGCTGCTGTTGTCACCCTCACCGCCACTGCCAACGAAGGTTACAAATTTATCAACTGGAACGATGGAAACACTGATAATCCCCGCCAAGTGACCGTTACCAGTAACCTCAACTACATGGCCAACTTTGGTGAGGCCGATGGTCTGAAAGTAGTTTTTGACCAGGAAAGTTGGAAAGCCACCACTATTCTTGGCGCCGACTACAGCCAACAAGCCAACATCGTACTCATTGAAGGCTACAAAGACTATGAACGCAATGACACACCCCACATCTCCGGCTACGCTGGCTGCACTCCCGGCACCTACACCCACGACCAGCAGGACTACAACTATTTCTTCTACTATGAAAATGACGATGACTACACCGTTGATGAAGATGGTTCTCTCTCTGGCAGAGTTGGCAGCCAACTCCCCAATTGGCAGCCCACTCAAGGCTTCACTGTCAACGTGACCGCTATTGACTTAAACGCCAAGACCATCAGCGGCACTGCCAGCGGCAACCTCTTCAGCCTGCCTGAATATCTCTCTACCCAAACTCAAGTCACCAAGCACCTTGAAATCACTTTCAACAATGCTCAGTGGGATACTGCTGAAAAGTCTGCTAAAATGAGCAAGAGCCCCAAAGCTACTATCCTGTAATCAATTTTTTAAACAGATATCGTAATGAAAAAGTATTTTCGAACCTTGGCTCTTGCCATTGCAGTCATGAGTCTTGCCGCAGCTTGCAACAACAACGCTCCTGCTGAGGAAGCTATCGACACCATGGTTCCTGTGGTAGACAGCATTGTTGAAGAGGTCATTGACTCTACCCCCGTTGAGGAGGTGGTGGTTGAAGAACCCGTTAAGAAAGCTACTCCGGCCAAGAAAAAGGCCACTGCCAAGAAAGAAGAGCCTAAGATTGGGAAAAACGTTACCAAAGAAGAAGGCGTGACGATTTCCACTTCTGGCGGTTCTCTCAAAATGGGTACCAAGGATGGTAAATTGACTGGTGAGACCACCGTCACCACCAACGAAGGCACCACTATCCACACCAACAACGTTGGAGGCCTCAAAAAGAAGAAGAATTAATAACAATTCTCTTCGTATTACAGAATCAAAAGAGACTGCACTTAGAGAAGTGCAGTCTCTACTCTTTTCACAAATAACCAACACCCTTTTCATTATTAAACATGACAACTTACACAAAAAAGTGGTTTGCCATTGCAGCCATATTTATTGCAGCTTCCTGCACAAACACCTCGGACAGGATAGCGGACTATGCTTATAAATATTCCTATGCGATGGCAAACTATAAAGTGTCCGAAGCCATACCCTACTGCACCCACGAGACACAGGAGACCACCATCCAATTCGCACTCCAAATGATAGAAAATGTACCAGAAGAGTACATTGCATCAGACACTCCTGCCGAGATAGAGATTAAGGACATTAACATAACAAGCGACACCACTGCCACCGTTGTGTACCACAAAACAACACCCCTAAAGAACTTTGATGGAACACTGAACATGGTTAAACGGGGAAAAGAGTGGCTGGCACACAGTCCTATGGAATCGAAATCCGAAACCAACAACAGCCAACCAGCGTTGGTGGCAGACACGGTTATCATCCATGGCAAAAAGATGCAACTGTTTCACACCAAAAAACAATAACACACGAACTAATCGGCGAAAAAAGTAGGTGACCCCAAAACGGCTTCGATGTTTTAAGGTTTCCGAAACGCCCATGGCATATAGAATACCAAAAAATACATTATCAGGAAATATGAAAAGTCTTAGACCCACTCTCCTTTGTTTTTCCTACTGGCAATATCATGCGGCGGCGAAAAACAGCTGAAAGAATATGCCTACGGCTACCTCGACGCCATGGGCAACTACCGTTTTGACGATGCCTACGACTACGCCACCCAGGAAACCCAAACCAACACCTTGGAAGTAATCCAGCAACGCATCATGCCAAACACCGACATGGAGTACATCCGCCGCAACACCCCCGCCGAGATAACCATTACCGGCGTCGACATCATCGACGACACCACGGCCATCGTCTCATTCCACAAAAGCACCCCCATCCAAGAGCAGGACGGCACCCTCGACATGCACAAGCGCGGCAACCGCTGGTTGGCCCATGTGCTGATCAACCTGCCTCCCCTTATCAAAGACACGCAAAACGACACCCTGCAGTTCCCCAAGCGAGACACCCTGCACCTGCAAGTCCTCGACCGGCGCTAATCCGCGCCCTGTGCCACACGCATCACTGTGCCGCCTCGCGTTCAAAACGCGCCAGCACTGTGTCGTGCACACGCTGATACACCTCCGGGTGCGCAGTGTACCAGTCCACACTGTGCTCAAACGTCTCACGGTTGAGACCGTAGCGCGACAACAGGCTGTCGTAGGTGCCGATCATCTCGGGCTGCAGCGTGTCGTAGTGGAAACCCGTTTCCACCGCATAAAAGCCCTCAATCAGATAAGCCTCCTGCAAAAACGAGGCCATGCGCTCCTCACTCATCACATCGGGCGGCACCTCGTCGCTGTTGCACGACGACAACACCCCGCACAACAGCAAAATCACTGGCAGCAAAACAAATCCATACTTCTTCATAGTATCTGTATTAGTTACTTTCACAATGCAAAATTACATTTTTTTAGCCTAATGGCAAAAAAATTTTTGCCATGTCGCAGAAAGTTCGTATCTTTGCAAACGATTTCGAGAGGACGAAAGCCCGTCACGGACTCACTAAGGGAGTATAGCTCAGTCGGTTCAGAGCATCTGCCTTACAAGCAGAGGGTCATTGGTTCGAATCCAATTACTCCCACCGGCAAGACAGCTGAAGACTTTTTCGGCTGTCTTTTTCTTATCCCGGCACCCGTCAAACCTATACCATCCCCCCGGGTAGTGCCATAGTAGCGTCGTCATTTATTCGCTCGTTTTCCCATTCATATTCGATCGTTCTTCGTCGTATAAAGGGAAAACGATAGGAAACGAAAGGAATAAATAACGAAAAAAGAACGGCCTTACAGCGTTTTGACTGATTCGGGACAAAGAGAGGACACCAAACGGTTCAACAACATGTTAACATTTTTTAAATACAGAGGATGCACAAACCGAACAACTAACCACTAATAATCAACTAATTAATACAAAACGCACAACAACAGACAAAACTATTTTCTTAAACAATGTTAAAAAAATGCAGCGAAATCGATACCTCTGTGTCATAATAGTAGAGAAAACTCGTTAATGCAAACAAAAGAATCAAAATAGAACTATGTCACAATTACGTCACTTGGTACAAACTATCGCCCTGGCAGCAGCCTTGCTGCTGTCGAGTTCCGTCCACGCCCAGGGTTCGAACTATTGCAAAGGGTTGAAAAACCCCACAACTTTCACCACCTCGGGCGGCGGCAACAACGCCAACGCCCAGTGGTATGGCTACGAAGGCAGCAAAGACAACTACACGAGCACCTGCGGTGACTGGGGCATGCGCCAATGGGGCACGCAAATCCCTGCCAACCAGTTGGCATCGCGCTCATCTGGTAGCAGCTGCACCAACGGCAACTCGGTTGACATCAACAACCAGCAGGACTATATGCGGCGTTTCGTCATCAAAGGACCCGGCAATGACCCCAATACAGGCAACCACCTCTCCTACCTGCCGCCCGACAGCACCTACACCAGCTCCATCCGCCTGGGCAACAACTGCGGCGGAACGCACGAGGCCGAGATGCTGTGCTATGAATTCGACGTCCGCCCGCAAAACAGCCTCATCTTTATCTGGTACGCCCTGTCGCTGCAAAACGGACAGCACAGCGTATCGGAGAACCCCGAGTTTGCCATCGAGATTGAGAAAAAAGTGGGCAACACCTGGGAGCGCGTGGGCCACGACACCCTGTGTTTCATCCGTCCCACCCCGGCTGGTAGCGGCTCCGATGTATCGCCTTTCTACGTGGGCAGCACCGGCCAGCACACTCCGGGCACCAACGGCTGCAACATCTATCTACCCTGGAACAAGGTGGCCATCAACCTGATTAACTACCTCTACCAGCGTGTGCGCATCCGCGTGGGTGCCGGTGACTGCAGCATGAGCGTGCACTATGCCTGCGCCTACATCGCCGGTGAATGCATGCCCATGGAAATCAAAACCTCCGGCTGCCCGGCCGGTGCCACCACCACCGTGGCCACACTCACAGCTCCTCCGGGTTTGACCAACTATGTGTGGTATAAGAGCAACTCCGGCATGGAGGGTATTGCCAGTGTCTCATCCGTCCCCGAGTCCGTCAACTTTACCCGCATTACCCCCACCACCAGCACCAACAACGTGTACAATTGCCAAATCGATGACTTTCTGCTTACCGAAGGCAGCATGGCCGGACAGTACACCAACCTGCAGGTGTTCCGCTGCGACATGACTTCATCCATGAACCCCGACATACCCTTTGTGTCAAAAGTGTATGTCAGTGTGCAGAACACCAAGCCGCAGATGGTCATCGACAGCCTCAAGTCATGCGACGGCGACCTGAACTTGACCAACAAGAGCTTTGTGCCCAATGACATGATGGGGTGCGACACATCCATTACCAAGTGGTGGTTCTACTCGGGAGTGGACACCAACACCATCGTGGTGGACTCCATGATTGGTGCCAAGGCGCACCACCGCTACGACACGATTGGCGTATATGCCGTGAAAGTGCGCTCTTTCAACAGAACAGACCCTGAGTGTTTCAGCGACAGCACCTACACCATCAAGACTCTCAGCCGTCCCAGGACTAAGATTGAAGCCTCGGCGCTCGAGGTGTGCGACTCGGAGACCGTCGTCCTGCGCGATGTCACTCCCGGCTCCACACGCCGTGACTGGATACTCTTCAACGACACCTCCGTGGCTCCCGACACCATTGCCACAGACACCATCTACGGCGACCGCCGCAACGGCAACACCCAGCTTATGCACATCTTCGGTTTCTACAAGAACCCCGTCGTCCTGCGTGCCTACAACGGACTCTTTGCCCGCGACTCGATATACACCTACGACACCATATGGTGCACAGCCACCGACTCAGTCAATGTAGAGGTTTTCCAGCACCCGACTCTCAACGTCACCGGCGATACCGTTGTGTGCAACGGCCAGCAGACCGACATCACCGTGTCCACCGAGACACAGGGCTGCAACTACCGCTGGTACCGCCATATCAACGACGCCAACCAGATTGCAGATGGTCCCACACTCCGTGTCGAGCCCTACGGCGATACCTGCATCTACTATGTGAAGGTCATCAGCACCAAGCAGTGCGTTGCCTGGGACAGCGTGAATGCCTACCGTGTCAACCCCACCCTCTCCATCTCAAGGCACGACATGTGTGCCGGCGACGAGGTCTCACTCCACGCCGACAGGGCATACTCCTACTCCTGGACTGCCCAGCCGCCAGACTCCAGCCTTCTTGAACTGCTCGACTCTGCCGGCCACGGCCCCACCGACATCACCGTCAAGCCTAAACAGACCACGGTCTACACCCTCATTGGCCATGGCACCAACGACTGCAACGCCGCTCCCCTCACCGAGCAGATTACCGTCCATCCCATCCCCGTGGCCACCGTGGACTACAGACCCTATTTCGTCGACTCCGACAACCCCGTGGTCACCCTCACCGACAAGTCGCCCTACAGCGTCCGCCGCGTGTGGTACTTCGAGGACGGCACCCCGCTGATGGAGACCACTTCACCCTGCTCGCATAACTTCGGCGAAGTATCCGCCGACTCGGTGGATGTCACCCTTGTCGCCTACAACGACCTCGAGTGCTCCGACACCCTTGTC
>JAEEGG010009927.1_pt1 | contig 21190 bp, 8 predicted proteins | sample 9134161 | NCBI WGS metagenome assembly JAEEGG01 (sample SAMN16246543, study PRJNA631951) | gut metagenome | biome: gut microbiome; feature: rumen; material: CR-attached | host: Bos | place: Iran: Karaj | collected 2018-10
TGATACGCTCAGCTCTTTGCTGACATTGTTGTGGTTGGAGAGGACAAGGGTCTTGTTTGTTGTATCGATAAGACTGATATACTGAAAGTTGATAATGAAACTCCGGCCGACACGCGCTAGCGTGAAGACATCGCAGTCGATTTGGCTGGTGATGAGTTCCTCGCATACGCCCAGCTGGCAGGACAGAAAGAGATTCGTTCCATCCGAGAAGTACCAGTTGGTGTAATTCTGGTCCGCTTCAATGTACATCAGGGAGGCAGGATTAATCAGATAGACTTTCTGGGAACTCTTATTGCCTATCACAATCCTGTCTCCCATCCTTCGGAAAAGCGAACTCAATTTCTTGAGAAGAGGTTTTGAATCACGGATTGATTCTTTATTCATTTTATTGGTGATGAATGGTTTGTGTGGTCGGTTTTCAATAAGAAATATCAGGTCGCAAAAATAATAAAACCGAGCAAACCGTGCCCCTATCTGGGCGTTCTTCGGGAAAGAAATTTTCCATTTTCATCAAGAAGGAAAGAATATCTGCCTTCTTTGCACTTGAAGATGTAGCTGCCTCTGCCATCCGTATAGATGTCAACATCTTCCCACACCGGCTCGATGACGGTGCGACCAGTCCGTGTCTCTTTGATTCCGTATTTTGTGTTGTCCCGGTACCAGCAGTAGTCAGGGCTGTTGCAGTCGGTTACGGAGCTGACAGTATAATCGTTTTCCTTATAGGTGAGATAATAATCCTTGTAACCGTATTCGTCAAGTTGGGAGACGTAGTTCCGCATCACAAGGTTGGTGAGCGTTTCGGTGCATGTGTGGTTTGTGAGGATTCCTTTTGGGGGATGGATGACTCCCTGTGGCAGGACCGGAATTCTTTTTTGTTGTGCAAGCAGGCACTGCCCGTTTTCCGCAAACAGGTCGTACTTGTCGTTTTTGCGTGCCTTGAATAGTTTGCAGTCTGCATAATGGGTAATGCTTTCATATCCGTCGAAAAGGATTCTGCCTGAGACATCGATTACTCCGTAGGTAGAGGTGGTTGTCGGCACGATGCAGTAATTGCCGACAAATTGGATGTTATTCTCTTGGCTTTCCTTTTTGCGGAAAGAGGGATATTCGTATTCGGGGTAGTAGTCTTCTGGTTCGGTTACGGGCTTGCCGTCTCTCACTGCCGGCGCTTCGCAGATTTCGGCCAATTCCTCTTCCATATCGAGGCAATGCTCTTCGTGCAAGAGGATGGGATGCGGATAGTCATCATCGAGGGGCGTTTCCGGTCTGTAGTTGTTCGGTGCGCAGAATTTCAAAGGGATGGCGAGTTTGCCGCTGTGGATGTCAAGAAAGCCCAGAAGGCCCTCGCGTGAGCAGGCAGCATAATGGTGGATGGTGTCGGGATGTTCGATGTTGTCAAAATATTCTTCGGAAAAAGCGCCTGTCTTCAAGGAAAAAGTCCTCCATCCTTTTTTATCGCGGATGAAGGCAACGGAGTCGGTCAGGATGTCGTCTTCGTGGATGGCGGTGAAACGGGGCCCTACTTTTTTTCGGGTTTCTGTGACAATAAGCTGGAGGCTTCCGTCCTTGTAGGTCTGCAGACTGTAGGTGCTAGAAATGGGCTGTGTCATAGACACACTGTGCCGATGCACCATTTTTTCGCCCCAGTTCCATGCAAAATGGATCATAAAAAATCCCACCCAAAATAACACAATGGCAAGCAGGAGTGAGACGAGGATGGTGCTGATTTTCGTCAAGAGGTTTTGCCCTTTGAACTCTTCTCTGATTTTTTTGAAAATTCTCATAGTTGTTTTTTTTATGAATAAATAAAATCTGTTTGTTTTCCTTTTGAAGAAAACGCGGCAAAAGTACAGTAAATAATTTTTGTAAATTGTTATTTATTAGGTAATTATACTAAAACGCGGGGTTTCTGTACGAAAGGGAAGCTTTGCTGTACGAGGCGCCGGTTGAAGACGAAAACTCCTCACCGGAATTCTTTGTTGCGAAAATTTTGCCGGCTCTTTTTAGGATTATTGAAAAATGTCAGGACTCATCTTCTTATATGTCGAAATTTTACGTACTTTTGCGGGGCAATTTTGAAGTTGCCCCGTTTTGCTTTTACAATAACAAACTATAATCTAACCGAAAGAATGAAAGACATTTTTGAAAGAATCAAGGAATCATCAGGTGGTCCTATCGGACAATATCGTGAACGAATTGACGGCTACTTTGCCTTCCCGAAACTGGAGGGTGAATTGGGGCCCAAGATGCGCTTCAACGGCAAGGATGTGCTTTGTTGGAGCTTGAACAATTATCTCGGCTTGGCCAACCATCCGGAAGTCCGCAAGGTGGATGCCGAAGCCGCCGCCCGCTGGGGCATGGCTTATCCGATGGGAAGCCGCATGATGACCGGCCAGACCGCTCTCCACGAAAAACTGGAGCGCGAACTTGCTGATTTTGAAAAGAAAGAGGCCGCCTTCGAGTTCAACTTCGGTTATCAGGGCATCGTTTCCACCATCGACTCCCTGTTGAATCGTCACGATGTTGTCGTTTATGATGCAGAGGCGCATGCTTGCCTGCTTGATGGCATCCGTCTGCACCTCGGCACCCGCATCAAATTCCGCCACAACGACATCGCCGACTGTGAACGCGCGGTGGCAAAGGCCTGCGAAACCGCCGACAAACAGGGCGGTGGCGTGCTCCTGATTACCGAGGGTGTCTTCGGTATGACCGGCGCGCTCGGTATCCTTGACCAGATCGCTGCCTTGAAAAAGAAATATGACTTCCGTATCCTCATCGACGATGCCCACGGCTTCGGCGTGATGGGTCCCCACGGCCGCGGTACTTCCGAACACTTCGGCGTGATGGACGACATCGACATCTACATCGGCGCCTACGCCAAGTCGATGGCCACCATCGGCGGCTTCGTTGCCACGGAAAAGAAGATCGTCAACTACCTTCGTTACAACATGCGTTCGCAGATGTACGCCAAGTCGCTGCCGATGCCCATCGTGGAAGGCTGCCTGAAACGCTTGGAGATCATCCGCAGTGCCGAAGGCGATGCCCGCCGCGCCCAGCTTTGGGAAGTGACCCGCCGCCTCCAGAAGGGTTTCCGTGACCTCGGTTACGAAATCGGACCCGCCGAGGCGTGTGTGACCCCGGTGCACCTCCGTTGCGGCATCAACCAAGCCGCCAACATCGCCGTTGATCTGCGCGAGAACTACAACATCTTCTGCTCCATCGTCACCTACCCCGTCATTCCTCCGGGAATGCTGATCTTCCGCATCATCCCCACCGCCGCCCACAGCATCGAGGACGTGGACCGCACGCTCGAAGCCTTCCGCGACATCAAGGCTCGCCTCGCCAAAGGTGACTACGACAAGGAGATTCCGGATATGGCACTCATCCGTTAGTCAACATGAAATTTAGTCATTATTGTAAAACTTAAATATTTGAAACTATGAAAAATATCGTCGTGGGAATTGACTTCTCCCAAAATTCGGAAAACGCACTGCGCCACGCGGTCGCCCTCGCATTGAAAACCGATGCCAAAATCCATATCGTCTGGGTGAAAACCCCCGGTGCCTCCAGTAAACTGGGTGCCCTTGACGAAAAAACTTTGGTGAAAACCGCCCAGGATCGCTTGGAGAAATTGCTCGAGGTGAGCCGTGCCGAAGCCCCCGAAAATGATATCCAGACTGTGATTCTCGAAGGCAAGGCCTACGCCGAAATCACCCAGTATGCCGCCAATTTGGAGGATTCCATCCTTGTAGTCGGCTCCCACGGCGTATCCGGTTTCGAGGAGATGTTCATCGGCAGTAACACCATGAAGATTGTCGGTCTCACCACCGTCCCCGTCCTCATCATCGGCAACCATATCAAAATCAACCGTGACCTCACCCACATCCTCGTCCCGATTGACACCAGCTTCGAGACCTTGCAGAAGATGAAGACCTCTATTGCATTTGCCAAATACTTCTCCGCCAAGTTGTTGCTCCTCGGTATCTGCGCTCCGTGCACGGCTGAGACAAAGCACGTCATCAATATCCAGCTGAACCACGCCGTCGGTATGTGCGGCGAGGCCGGTGTCCGTTACTCCGCCTCCACCATCGACATCCATGGGCAGGTTTCAAAGTCCGTCATCGAGTGGGGCAAGCAGGAAGATGTGAATCTGATGGTCATCATGCGTGAGGAAGAGGACGACATCACCTCTTTCTGGCTCGGCAGCAACACCCGTCAGTTGATGAACTACGCTCCGATGCCGCTGCTGGTCATTCCGAACGTCAATCATTCAGGTATCATCAGAAAATAGGTTGTTATGAAAAAATTATTTCTTGTTATCGTACTGTCAATAAGTATGTTGTTGTCCTTGCGGGTGAGCGCGTGCACCAACTTCATCATTACGAAGGGGGCGAGCGCCGACGGCTCTTGCATGGTTTCGTACGCCGCCGACTCGCACACACTGTACGGCGAGCTCTACTTCTATCCTGCCGCCAACCATCCCGCCGGCTCGTTCCGCGACATTATCGAGTGGGATACCGGCGAACGTCTCGGCCAGATTCCGGAAGTGGCTCATACCTACTCTGTTGTGGGCAACATGAACGAACATCAGTTGGCCATCGGTGAAACCACCTACGGCGGTCGCGAGGAATTGTGGCACACACCCGGTCTCATTGACTACGGTTCCCTCATCTACATCACCCTCCAGCGTGCCAAGAACGCCCGCGAGGCCATCAAGGTCATCAGCGAGCTTCTCGACGCATACGGTTACCGCAGCGAAGGTGAATCCTTCTCCATCGTTGACCCCAACGAGGCATGGATTTTCGAAATCATCGGCAAGGGCGCTGAAATGAAAGATGCCAAGGGCAAGATCGTGAAGGGCTGGACCAACGGCGCCGTGTGGGTGGCCCGCCGCATTCCCGACGGCTACATCTGCGGCCACGCCAACCAGGCACGTATCACCACCTTCCCCCTTCGTGACGGCAAGAAGTCCATCACCAACAAGGAGATAGACAAGATTTTTCTGCCCGACATCGAAACCGTCTATGCACATGACGTGATCTCTTTTGCAAGATTGAAAGGCTACTATGCGAAGGATGCCGCCGATGCCGACTTCAGCTTCCGCGATGCCTATAACCCCATCAACTTCGAGGGTGCCCGCTTCTGCGACGCCCGTGTGTGGATGGCTTTCTACCGCTGCAACCCCGGCCTGATGGCCCAATATGAGGACTACGCCCGTGGCGACAATCTCAGCAATAACTTTCCGCTCTGGATTAAAGCCGACAAGAAGATAAGTGTCCAGGATGTGATGCAGCTCATGCGTGACCACTACGAAGGTTCCTCGATGGACATGACGAAAGACCTCGGCGCGGGTCCGTATGCCTGCCCCTACCGTTGGCGCCCGATGACATGGAAGTACGACGGAAAGGACTATATCCACGAACGTGCCACGGCCACCCAGCAGACCGGTTTCTCCTTCGTGGCCCAGTGCCGTCCCAACCTTCCCGATGTTTTCGGAGGCATCCTCTGGTTCGGTGTCGATGACGCCGGTTCCAACTGCTACATGCCGATGTTCTGCGGTATCACAAAGGTCCCGTTTGAACTTCAGGAAGGCAACGGCTCCATGGTGGACTACTCCCCGACGGCCGCCTACTGGAAATTCACCAAAGTCAGCCAGTTGGTCTATACCCGCTACAACGATATGATCAAGCATGTGAATGAGAAGCAGAACGAGCTTGAATCGGGCTTTGTTGCTGAAATCAAGAAGATGGAAGCGAAGGTCAATGAACTGTACAAGAAAGACCCGGCCCAGGCCCGCCAGATGCTCACCGACTATTCCGCCACCTGCGCCAAGAAGGTCTGCTCCGAGTGGGACCGCCTGTTCGAATACCTTTTGGTAAAGTACAATGACGGCAATGTCAAGAAGGAGAAGGATGGTAAGTTCCTCAAAACCAATGCAATGAAACCGCAGTGCGAAAGTCCGGAACATCCCGAATACCCAGATTATTGGTACAAGATGATTGTGGACGATTGTGGAAAAAATATTCAGAATAAATCCGAATAACCAATATTGTAGAGACGCAAAATTTTGCGTCTCTACAACAATAACGATAATGTAAAGACGGTGCATGCACCGTCTCTACAAAAAATGGAAACAATGAACCTTCCAGATTATCCGATCGTAATGGGAATCCTCAATGTCACGGAGGATTCCTTTTTTGATGGGGGACGCTATCGTACGGATGCCGCCGTGCTGAGACGGGCGGAGCAGATTCTGTCGGAGGGTGCTGCCATCATCGACATCGGCGCGGTTTCAACCCGCCCCGGTGCCGCCGATGTCTCTGCCGAAGAGGAATGGTCTCGCCTCCAGCCTGCTATCCAACAGATTCTGCGTGAATTCCCGGCTGCGGTGATTTCCGTGGATACGTGGCGGGCGGAGGTCGCCCGGCGGTCGGTGGAAAACGGCGCCGCCATCATCAACGACATCTCCGGCGGCACCTTCGATGCCGCGATGCCTCAGGCGGTCGCTGCCGCTCAGGTCCCGTATGTGATGATGCACACCACGGCCAAGCCCGCGCAGATGCAGCTACAGACCGTTTCCGGTGACCTCTGGGAGGCCGTCTTCCGGTTCTTTGACCGGCAGCTGGCCGTCTTCCGTGCCGCCGGCGCTAGCGATATCATCCTCGACCCGGGCTTTGGCTTCGGCAAGACGCTGGAACAGAACTACCAGCTGATGAATGGGTTGGAAAAATTTCAAAAGTACCAGCTTCCTCTTTTAGTTGGAATTTCAAGAAAATCAATGATTTACAAATTTCTGGAAACCAATCCTGACGGTGCGCTCAACGGAACCACCATTTTGAATACCATCGCATTGATGAAGGGTACGGACATCCTCCGCGTCCACGATGTGAAGGAGGCGGTGGAAGCGGTGAAAATTGTCAACCAACTGAAAATTGAGAATTGAAAACGGAAAATTGAAAATGGAAAATTGTAGGGCTGTCATAGTATGGCAGCCCTGCAATATGGCGGCTCTACTTGATAAACTTGTAACCTGATAAACTTGTAACCTGATGAAACATCGTCTCTTCTACACCCTTTTGTTTTTCGCCACTCTTGCGTGGGTTAACGCCCAGATTCCCGCGGGCTACTACAATGCCGCAGCGGGAAAAAGCGGGGAGGAACTCCGTACGGCCCTTTACCAAATCATCAAGACTCATACTGCGGTGTCGTACAGCGATTTGTGGAACTCCTATCGCAGTACCGACGTGATGCCGTCGGGGAAGGTGTGGGACATCTACTCGGATGTGCCGGGCGGGACGGCGGCCTACTATTACGACTTCGGCACCGACCAGTGCGGCAGTTACACACGGGAGGGGGACTGTTACAATCGTGAGCATACTGTGCCGCAGAGTTGGTTCGGGGATGCCACCCCGATGAAGACGGACCTTTTTCACCTCTATCCCACCGACGGATGGGTGAACAACAAGCGCGGCAACCTGCAGTACGGCACGGTTTCGTCTGCCACATGGACCAGCACCAACGGTTCCAAGCTAGGACCGTGCAGCTATCCCGGCTGTTCCGGCACCGCTTTTGAGCCGATTGATGCCTACAAGGGCGATCTCGCCCGCTCCTATTTTTATATGACGGTCTGTTACAAGGACAAAAACCTCGGGCAGACCTCGGAGTCGATGTTCAGCGGGTCGCAACTGCTGGACTGGGCACGGCAGATGATGGTGGAGTGGCATCAATCCGACCCTGTCAGTGAAAAGGAAATAAATCGCAATCAAGTGATTTATAGTCAAATACAGCATAATCGCAATCCCTTTATCGACTGTCCCGAACTGGTTGACTATCTTTTCGGCAGCCGTGTGGGGGAGGTGTGGATTCCCACCTGCTTTGAATGGAATCCCGATGCCATAGAGGATGAGACTGTCGTTGGTCTTCCATTGTGCCGTTTGTATCCCAATCCGGCCACGGATGTGGTGACGGTGGAAAGCAATCTTGTGGAAATGAATGAAATAGAAGTTTACGATGTGGCTGGACGATTGCTTCGGAAGTATGACGGTATGGGTTCTCAGACCTTTCGTATAGAGGTGGCCGATTTGAAGGCGGGCTATTATTTCGTCAAGGTTGGCGTTGGCAGTGCGGTGCAGGTACTGACACTGGTGCGACAATAGTTTTAGGGTATAGGTTTTAGTGAATAGGGTATAGTTTGGTGACTTGTTCGGAACTGTGGGGGGAGGGGGACGAGTGGGCATTTTGTGCCTTGTTGAAAACCCCTTTCAGCCGTTCACAATCCGCTGTTTAAAAAAAAAGGTTTTTTTAGAAATAACAGCGTGTCAGTAAAAAAATAATTCTTATTTTTGTCAGATTTTATATCATAGTGTAAAAGTTGTTGATAACCCGCAACTATGATTTGATAATTTGTTGAAAATAAAATAGATAAGAAAATAAAAAAGAAAATTAATAACAATCAAAAACCAATCTTTATGAAAAAGTTTTACACTTTTGAGCCTAAGAATTTCCGAATCTTTTCCAAGATGAAGAGTTTTCTTGCCGTCGCGCTTCTTTTGCTGATGGCAGTAGGTAACGCAAATGCACAAGAGAGCCTTAGTGCAGAGTTCGCATTTTCCAGTTGCGGGTTCTCCAATGCGCAAGAAAATTGCGCTGGAACGGTAGTGGATGGCCATATCACCTTTAGCACGACGAATGGTGAAGCAACCAATACTACCAAGTATTATACTACGGGTTCCGCTATCCGTATATATCCTCACAATGGCAATGGGGGTGGTATTGTGCTGTCAATAAACAACGCAATAGTAACGAAATTGGTGATTAATGTAGCAAATGGGTATGATGGAAACATCATTTATTGTAATGTGGACAATGGAAGTGATTTGACCGCAGAGAAAAATGGCCTTTCATACACATTGTCGGGCATTTCAGCAAATAGCACAATTGCTTTCCGTAATGGTGACAATGCAACTAGCGGACATATCAGGGTGCGGTCCATCGATGTCGTCTATACGATTCCGGAGCCTGTTACACGCACAGACAATGTGACATTGTGTGAAATGAAAAACAATAATAACTGGGATCAGTTCTACAAGGTGGGAAGCACAACCTATACATCATGGGATTATACGACAGGAACCTATACGGCTACGGCTCCCGGTGTCGGCGGGGCCCTTGATACCATCGTTACGCTGAACCTCACGGTTGTTCCTTATACTTATGATGTGGATGTCACCATCAATGAAGGTGAAAACATCCTTTTCAAAGACACCACCATTTCCACTACTGGTATTTATTACAGAACATTTTTGGCAGATGAGACCGCTTGTGGTTGCGACAGCTTCGTGACCCTTAGTGTGACGGTCGTTCCCGCGCCTGCTCCCGATACAATGTATGAAGAAGTGGTCGCCATCTGCGAAGGCCAATCCTACACGTTTGCCACCTTCGACGGTAATGATAGTATATGTACAGAAACAAATATATATATATTCACCAAGGCTGGTGCCGCTCAGGGGAACCGCGACAGTGTTCGCGTCCTTTATCTGGATGTCATCAGCGAAATCGAGGTGAATGTGGACACCACCATTTGTGAGCGCGATCTTCCCTTCGTGTTCCATGGTTACACTTTCGATGAGGCTACGGAGTTCGGCACACACGACTACAACCTCCACTTGGAGAGTGCGGGCGGCTGCGACAGTGCATACGTCCACCTGCACCTCACCCTCGGTCGCGAATACGCCGAGGATGCGGAACTCACCATCTGCTCCAACCAGCTGCCGTATGACTGGCGCGACACCACCTTCGAGGCGGGCACCGAAAGCGGCACGATTGTCTTCAACAAGAAGACCGTCAATGGCTGCGACAGCACTGTGACCCTGAACCTCACGGTCAACCCGTCGTACAACCAGAATGAAGAACTTACTCTCTGCTCCAACCAGCTGGAGGGTGAGGGCTATGTCTGGCGCGACACCACGTTCACAACTGGCACCGAGAGCGGCACCATCGTTTTCAATCGGGAAACGGTCCTCGGTTGCGACAGCGTTGTGACCTTGACCCTCACTATCAATCAGGCCTACAACGAAACTGCAGAGAAGACCATCTGCCAGGGTGAACTTCCCTACACTTTTGATGCCGGCAACGGTCACGACACCACCTTCCAAGTTGGTACGGTGACGGGCGAATACCCGATCCATTTCACCACCGCCGCCAACTGCGACAGCATCGTGACTCTGACCCTCACGGTCAACCCGACCTACAACGAGACTGCCGAAGTCACCATCTGCGACAGTGAACTTCCCTACACCTTCGATGCTGGCAATGGTCATGACACCACCTTCCAGGCTGGTACGGTGACAGGCGAATACACGATCCATTTCACCACGGCCGCCAACTGCGACAGCATTGTGACCTTGAACCTCACGGTCAACCCGACCTACAACCAGACGGTGGATTCCACCATCTGCACCAGCGCCCTCCCGTTCGCTTGGAACGACACCTCCTTTGAGGAAGGCACCGCCACCGGCGAATACACCTATACGTTCCACGGTCATACCACCGCCAACTGCGACAGCACCGTGGTCCTGAACCTCACCGTCAACCAGTCCTACAGCGGTACGGCTGAGGCTACCATTTGCGCCAACGAACTTCCCTACACCTTCGATGCCGGCAACGGTCACACCAAGACCTATCCTGTCGGTACGGAATCCAAATTGGATACCATCATCTTCGATACAGAACTCCACTGCGACAGCGTCGTGATACTGAACCTCACGGTTACCCCGATCAGCGCTTGCGAGTTCACGGTTCATGTGGAAGCCGGTGAAAACGGTACCATTCTGGGTGACACCGTTGTTGCTCACGGTACGGATGCCATCTTCACCGTTAAGGCCGACAACTGCTACTATATTGAAACCATCACCAAGGATGGTGCTGCTTTCGATTTCGCTGCCCAGAGCACGGAAGTGCCTGTTACTTTCGACAGCGTTTATGCCAATGGTCACACCCTGTCCGCCACATTCGCTAAATTTGAATACACGGTGACGGCCACCGCCCACGGCGAAGGCACGATTACGGCCACCGCCACCTTCCCCTGCGACTCCGCCGTTGTTTACAACTACGTCGCCGCAACGGGTTATCATATCGACTCTGTGAAGATTGACGACGAGCTTACGGTTTACACCGACGAGAACACGAACGAAGGTTCCAAAGACTTCGGCAACATCGCCGCCAACCACACGATGGATGTTTATTACAGCATCAACCACTATACGGTGAATATCACTGGCGGTGCCCACGGCACGGTCACTCCCGAAGGTGAGCAGACGGTTACTTACGGTGCTCGTCCGGAACTCACGTTCAACACCACGGAAGGTTGCTATGCGCTGGCTTCCCTCATGGTGAACGGTGTTTTGATTGACACCACTTGCACCACCTTCACGCTTGACTCTATCAAGACCAACACGGAAGTGGTGGTTACTTTCGACTCCGCCTACTATCAGGTTGTTGTCACAAGATCTGGTAACGGTTCCGGTACCATCAACGGCAACTACGACGATGTGGCTGGCGAATACATCTGCGACTCCCGCGTTACTTTTGATGTGATTGCCGATGAAGGTTCTCACATCGACACTGTGATTTGGAATGGTGAAACCCACGCCTATACCGGTCATGTGATGGATGACATCTTCGGTGTCACCCACATTGCCCACGACATGGACATCTATGTGGCCTTCACCCTTGACAAGATGCACCTGACTACCACCACGGACGGTCATGGTACGATTAACCCGGCTGATACACTGATTGACTATGGCACCTCTGCCACGGTCACCGTGATTGCCGACAGCGCCGATGGTTACCATATCGCTACCATCACTTCCGGTGAGCAGACTTGGAGCAATACTGCCAACGAGGGTACGGTTCACGAATTTACGCTCGAAAGTGTCACCACCGATACCACTATCAGTGCCACCTTCGCACTGAACAACTATACTGTTGCTGTTGAGACGACGGGTGAGGGTACGGTGACAGCTTCCGCTGAGACGGTGGTTCACGGTGAGTCCCTCGACTTCACCATTACTGCTGGCGACTGCCACTTCATCGACTCTGTCTTCATCAACGGCGTTGAGCAGACTATTGCCGACGACAACTCCACCGTTGTTACCTATAGCAATGTTGTGATTCCCGACGGCGTTGTGCGCGTGGTCTTCTCCAAGATTCCTTACGACCTGACCGCCACTTACGACAACACTCAGGGTACGGTTTCCAATGATACTACCGTCAGCTGCGGCGACAGCCACACTTTCGTGATTACTCCGAACACGGGCATGCATGTTGAGAGCCTCTCTGTGGATGGCACTCCTGTGGAAACTGCCGACAGCTACACATTTACCGATGTCCGCGCTAACCACAACTTGCAAGTTGTCTTTGCCATCAACCAGTACCAAGTCACCGCCACTACGGACGGCAATGGTACAGTAACTCCCGCCACTTCGATGGTGGCCCACGGTGGTAGCCAAACCTTCACGGTGGCTGCTAATGATTGCTATCATATCAGCGGCATCACTGTTAATGACAATGAATACGACATGAGCCAAGTGACGAGTGGCTCTGCTGCTTATACCCGCACTGTTGTGGATGAGGACTTCTCCTCTGTTGGCGCAACTGCTGAAGAGTGTGCAACATCGGGTGGTGGTGTGACCGCCAGTTCCCTTAACGGAGGCACTTGGACTCTGAATACAGTCTATGCTTCCAAAGGTAAACTCCGTGTCAGTTCCCAAGGCACCGCTGGTTCCGTCAGAATTTCAGGTCTTGACCTTTCAGATGGTACTTATACTATTTCTTTCGCCGGCAAGGGCTGGAATAATGACGGTCAAGACTGCCCCGTGAGAGTGATTGTGGATGGTACGACGATTGCCACCAAGACCTTGATGGGCAATGGTACTTGCACGCTTTCCAATTTCGAGGTCACTGGAACGAATGGTACAGCCAACTCCACTGTGATTTTCGAGAGCGCCGGCACAAGCAACAATACCCGTCGTTTCTACCTTGACGATGTCCGTATCACGGTTGATGTTCCCGCCACCCAGACCTTCGTGGTGGACAACATCATTGACAGCACGAAAGTGAATGTGACCTTCGCACTTGACACCTTTGAAATGGAACAGCAGATTACGGGCAATGGTACTGTGAACAACATGGGCGACACCACTTTGAATGTGCTCTGCGGTTCTAATTATGTGTTCAACCTCGCTGCAGAAGAAGGCAATCACATTGTGAGCTACACCATTGACGGTGGTACTCCTGTCACGGTTGACAACACGGAAAGCTACGTTGCCACGCTGACCGACTCTATTGAAAACATCCACGGTGACCACACTCTTGCTGTTGATTTCGCCGTGAATACCTATACGATTTACACGCAGACGGTTGCCGGTCAGGGCAACTTCAACCCCACCCAGGTTACTGTCAACCATGGTGAAGATACGATGATTGTTGTCACCGCTGACAATGGTAACGGTTATCACATCGCGGCCATCAACGCCACCGGCGTGAGCAGAACCTACACCAACGACGATCACAAACTCGTGGATACGGTGTACTTCAACAATATCACTGCCAACGACACCTTGAAGGCTGAGTTCGCCCTCGACCTCCATCTGATCAGAGTGGTCAACAATGGTCACGGCAATGTCCATCCGACCGACACCAACATCACTTACGGTGAAAATGTGACCTTCGCCATCGAAGCCGATGACTGCTACTTCATCAGCAGCGTCAAGGTGGACGACATTGAAGAAGCCATCACCGATCCTGACACGATGGAATATACGTTCACCAATGTGGTTGACACGCATAAGATTGAGGTCACCTTCGAACCTTATCGTTATGTGATGAACGCCCGTGTCTATTATCCGACAATGGGTGAAGTTGTCCCCGTCTTTGCCGACGCTATTCCGGACACCGTCAACTGCGGTGAAAACTATACATACCAGATCCGCGCCAACGAAGGTTATCACATTGAAGATGTCTATCTGGACGGCACCCTTGACACGCTCTTCACCAACCAGGAAGATGAATACTCCCTGGCTTTGGAGAATATTCGTGAGAACCATAAGATAATTGTCAACTTTGCAATGGATTACTACACGCTGCACCTCAACGTGGAGGGCGAGGGTACTCTTGTTTGCGACAGCACCGACCTCACGCACATTGCCTACAACACTCCGTTGCAGTTCACCATGACACCGAACGACGGCTGCCACGAACTTACTGGTTTTACCATTAACGACACCAACTACTTCGACCAGGTGGTGAACGGCATCTTCAACTGGAATGCCATCGACAGTGGTGAAGTTCTGGCTACCTTCAGCATCATCCGTTACGAAATGGCCTCCACCTTCGATGCAACGATGGGTACGGTCAACAGTGACACGGTGGATTGCGGTACCTCCTTCACATACATTATGGATGCCAACGAAGGCTACCACATTGCCGGTTACACCATCGGTGACAGCACCGCTACCTATACTGGCAATGATGTGGTCTCCGATACGCTTGTGATTGCAAACGCTGCTAACGATAGCACACTCAATGTCACCTTTGCCATCAACACTTACAAGGTGACAGTCTGCACGGCTGACGGCGGTACACTGACGGCTGATCCTGAAACGGTCAACCACGGTGACGCTTCCATGGTGACCATCGCAGCCGATGCAACCCACGGTTATCACATTGACACTATCACTTGCGGCGACGATGTCCTGGTGTTTGGTGTTAATGACAGCATCCTCTACACTTATGCAATCAACAACATCACTTCCGATACCAGCATCTGCGCTTCCTTCAGCTTGAACAATTACACGATCACGGCTTCCGTCACGGATGAGACCAACATCGAAATCGTTCCTGCTGGCGACAGCGCTGTGAAATATGGTGACACCGTACAGTATGTGGTCAGCACGCTTAACGACTGCCACTACATCAGCACGATTGTGATTGATGAAACCGATACCATCACCTACAATGATAGTGTGGCTTACACTCATTCCTTCGAAGACATCCGCGCCAACCACACGATTGTGGCTAATGCAGAAGTTTATCGTTATATCGCCAATACCTCTGTCAACTATGACAGCCTTGGAACGATTACTCCCACCGACACGCTCGATTGCGGTGACAACTTCGCATACGAGGTGACACCCATCACCGGTTACCATATTGATTCCGTTGTGGTTGACGGTGTGGCCCAGACCATTGCCGACAGCTCCACTTTCGCTGGTACGATTGAGGACATCCACGCCGATGTGGCTATCGTCGCCTACTTCGGCATCAACCACTACACGATCACTTCCGATGTGGTTGAAAACGGCACCATCACTCCTGGTGACACGACGATTGTTTACGAATATGGCATGACTCCTGAATACACCATCACCCCGGCTGCTTGCTACTACATCAGCGACGTTATGGTTGACGGTGTTGAAGTTGAACTCACCACGGGCGACAGCACCGGCGGTACCTACACCTTCGATGCAATCGAAGCCAACCACACCATTGTGGCCCACTTCGAAATTTACAAATACGAAATGGCCGCTGAGTATGATGATTGGATGGGTACGGTTACCACCGAAGCCGCTCAGGATTGCGGTACGGATTACCAGTACATGATTACGGCTGGTGAAGGCTACCACATTGTCAGCTACACGATTGGCGATGTTACCGTCAATAACACGGAAGTTGAACCCAATGACTTCACGGTTGACTCCATCCTGATTTCCCCGGTCAGCCAGGACACCAACCTGGTGGTTGTGTTCGATACGAACACCTACACCGTTTCTGCTTGCACCGGTGTGAATGGAACGCTTGTGGTGAACGAGCCGACTGAAGTGAACCACAACGAAGGCACGACGGTCACTGTCAAGGCCGACTACGCCAACGGTTACCACATTGTTTCCATCACTGATGGCCGTGGTAATGACATCACTCTTGACAACAACACCGACACGACCTACACTTATGAGGTCAACAATGTTGTTACGGATGTTGAAGTGTGCGCCACCTTCGCTCTGAACACCTTCAAGATTACGGCTACGGCTGGTGAGAACGGCACGATCATTCCGGAAGGCGACACCATCGTCACCTACGGCGATATGATTGACTTCGTCATCGAGCCCAACCACACCTGCTACTACATCTCCAACATTTTGGTGGATGGTGAAAGCGTCTGGACCGGTTACACCGATTCTGTCAGCGCCTACACGCACACCATCGATGTTTCCACCTTCGATCCTGCTGTTGTGGATCACACCATCACCACCGAATACACCATCTTTGAATACGAGATGGCTTCCAACGCTTACACCGAAGGTACGGTTTCTTCCGCCACGGTTGATTGCGGCACCGACTACACCTACGAGATTGAGGCCAACTACGGCTATCATATCGACTATGTGGTTCTTGACGGTGAGAGAACCAACTACGAAGGTCAGCAGGATACGGCCACCATCACGGTGACGGATGTCCAGAGCGACCATCAGTTGGATGTTTACTTTGCCATCAACCACTACACGGTGACGGCCACGGCTGGCGAGCACGGCACGATTGAGGTTGCCGGTGTGACCACCGTTGCCCATGGCGATGCAATTACCTACACCATCACGCCTGACCATTGCTACTACATTGAAGAGGTTCTGGTGAACGACAATCCTGTTGAATTCACCACTGGCGACAGCACGGGTGCTACATACACCTTCGATTCTGTCGAAGACACGATGACCATCCACGCCAACTTCCATATCTATGAATATGCGATGACGGCTGAATATGATGAAACGATGGGTACGGTTGAAGAAGGTATCGCCAACTGCGGCACCAACTTCACCTACAACGTCCACGCCAACGAAGGCTACCACATTGTCAGCATTACCGTCGGCAGCATGGTTCACAACCACTACGGCTTGAATGAGGACACGGTGGCTACCTTCAATGTGTACAATGTCTCTCAGGATACTGTCTGCTACGTTGAATTTGAAGCCAATACCTACAATGTGGTCTTCAATGTGACGGGTGAAGGTACGGTTGATCCTGCTTCTGCTACGGTCACTTACGATTCCACGCTGGCTTACACCGCCACCGCTGGTGAAGGTTACCACATTGTGAGCATTACTGACAACGGCACGGAGGTTTACAGCAACACCGACCGTGACGTCGATTCCTACGAAGGAACGATTGACAACATCCGCGAGAACCACACGGTTGAAGTTGTCTTCGCCATCAACCAGTACACGATTACTGCCACAGCTGGTGAAGAAGGCCAGATTGTGATGCCGGGTGAAAACATTGTCAACTATGGTGAGAATGTCAACTTCACTATCCGCGCCACTGAGGATTGCTACTACATCGACCGCATCATTGTGGACGGTGAAGCTGCAGTGGTCTTCGAAAACAACGAGACCCTCTACACCTATGTCTTCAATGCAGTGGATACGGACCACACGATTGAAGCCCAATTCGCCACTCGTACCTACACGGTGGTCGTCACTTCCACCGAAGGCGGTTCTGTTGATCCGAGTGAAGACACCACCACGCTCAACTGCGGTGACAACGCTACTTACACCTTCACTCCTGACGAAGGCTACGAAGTGGTGAGCGTTACGGTCAATGGTACCAATATTGGTGCTCAGACCAGCTACACCATCAGCAACATCATGAATGACTACACGATTGATGTGGTGTTCGGTGAGATTACCTACACGCTGACTTCTATGGCTTACAACCACGGCACAATCGACCCGATGGGTGACACTGTTGTGGCTGCAGGCTCCACGGTTGCCTACACACTGACTCCGGAAGAGTGCTACACGGTTTCTGAAGTTTTGGTCAACGGTGTTTCCTACCTGAACAACGAAGCTTTCGACGGCGAAACCCTTACCCTCGAGGATATCCAGTCCAACATGACTGTCCAGGCCTACTTCCAGATCATGACCTACACGGTCGAGACCGAAGCTACCGTTGGTGGAACCATCACTGAGACGGCTGTTTACAACTGCGGTACAGATGTGGTCATCGCCATTACTCCGGATGCTTGCTACAACATCGACTCTGTCATGGTTGACGGTGTTGATCAGGGCGAGGTCACCGAAGTCACTTTCGACGCTCTTGACACGAACCACACGGTCAATGTTTACTTCTCCATGAAGACCTACGTTGTCACGGCTTCTGTCAACGATTCGACCTTCGGTACGATCACTGCCACCGATACGTTCAACTGCGGTGAAACTCCGACTTACGAAATCACGGCCAATGAAGGCTACCACATTGTTGGTGTTGAGGTGGACGGCGAAGACCAAGGTCCTATCACCAGCTACACCTTTGGTGCTCTCAGCGAGGACCACACCATCACGGCCAACTTCGAAATCAATACCTACACATTGACGGTGAACGCCAATGCGGGTGTGGAGATTTCACCTGTCGCTGGTGACACGATCGTTGAGTTCGGTGCTTCTGTTACTTACGAATTCACGGTGGATTCTTGCTACGAAATTTCTGCCATCACCGTCGACGGTGAGAATATTGAAGTGGCTGAAAGCTACACCTTCGACAGTGTGACCGACAACCATGTGTTGATGGTGACCACCACGTTGAAGACCTACACTATCACGGCTACGGCTACGGAAGGTGGTACTATCACACCTGCCGGCGAGGTTACTGTTGAATGCGGCGGCACGCAGAGCTTCAGCTTCACACCTGCTGTCGGTTACAGACTTGACAGCGTAATGGTTGACGACGAGAATGTCGGCGTGGTCTATAACTACGTGTTCAGCGGTGTTACTGAAGACCACACCATTGAGGTGTTCTTCGCTTCCAACGATTCCAACACCTACACCATCACGGCTACGGCTGGTGAGAATGGTACGATTACTCCGGAAGGCGACACCACAGTTTACGAAGGTACCAGCATCACTTACGTCTTCACGGCCGATGAGTACTACACCATCGACAGTGTGATCGTGGACGGTAACCTCCTGCCGACTCCGGTACGCAGCTACACCTTCAGCAACATCATGGCCGACCACACCATCAGAGTCACCTTCGTTGCCGACCAGATGGGTTGCACGACCCCGGGTATTGTTTACACCACCAACATTACCGAAACCTCTGCTACACTCAACTGGAACGACACCGAGGCCGCTTCCTACACGATCCGTTACAAGAAACTCAGCGACACCGCCTATACGGTTGTCACTGGTATTACAGACGTTACTTACGATCTGACGGGTCTTGATGAAGCCACCGAATATGTTTGGAATGTGAAGGCTGTCTGCGTTGACTCTGTTGCTGAAAGCGCTTGGAGCGTGTCCGTCACCTTCGTCACCGAAGAGACAATCGACACCACCGGCATCCACACCGAAGAGATGTCCTCCATCAATGTCTATAGCTATGGCAACGACATCTATGTGACCAACGAATCCAACGAGCAGATCAAGGACGTCCAGGTTTACGATATGAACGGCCGCATGATCCACAGAGGTATGGTCCAGAGCAATCCTGAAGTTATCAATGTGACTGCCGCCAACGGCATCTACATTGTGAGAGTCGTCACCAACACGATGGTTCGCAACTTCAAGGTTAGCATCACCCAGAGATAATAACCGATACGAATAAACGCAAAGGGGGCTGTTCCGACGGTCCCCTTTTTTAGTTTATCAAGTTTGAAAGTTAGAAAGTAGAGACGCACGGCGATTGAAACGTAAAAAAGTATAAAGTATGAGATAGAAAGTATGAAGTATAGGGTGTGGGGATGAAAAACCTCCTGCCTTTTACCTGTTACCTTCTACCATTTTTGAATTTGAAAAATGAAAAAATCAATCATTGAAATGACCGCTTTGGTGACGGGTGCAAGTTCGGGGATGGGGTTGGCGTATTCCCGTCAGTTGGCGGCGGCGGGGTGTGCCGTGGTGATGGTCAGCAACCAGGAGGAGGCTTTGTTGCATTGTGCCGAGGAACTGCGAGGCTGTTTTTCCGCCCGAATTTGGACAAAATACATAGATCTGGCATCTCAGGATGCTGCCGACGAACTCTTCCGTTTTTGCGAAGAAAACGGCCTTGAAATCGACATCCTCATCAACAATGCGGGAATGTTCTTTTTTGAGGAGTTGGAAGGGGAAGCGTGCCGCAAGGCGGAGGCGATGATGATGCTCCATGTTTACACGCCGTCGCGGCTGTGTGCGTTGTTCGGCAATGCGATGAAGCGGCGGGGGAGTGGCTATATCCTGAATGTTTCATCGGTGGCGGCCGGAATGTGTGTGCCGGGGCTGACGACCTATGCCGCTACGAAGTCCTATCTTAGAAGTTTTTCAAAATCATTGTATTACGAAATGAGGCCGTACGGGGTTTCCGTGACTGCGGTTTGTCCCGGCGCGGTGGCGACAGGGCTTTACAGTGTGCTGCCGGTGCTGGTGAAGATCCTGAATGTTGCGGGCAAGTTCGGGCTGGTCTATTCGCCCGAAAAGCTGGTGCGGAAGGCGTTGCGGGCGATGTTCCGCCGCCGCCGCTGCGTGACACCGGGTTTCATCAATCATTTTTTCGCCCCTGTCGTCAATGCCATTCCACGCTTTGCAGTGGACAGGATTTGGCGGAATTTTATCGGAAAAGAGTAGAGTCCAAACGTTTTCTGATACAATAAATCATTGGTTCATTTCGTTTTAGTATCGCTTTTCTTTTAAACGATTAATTTGAAACGAAGATGAACATTATGAAAAAAATCTTTGTCCTTTTAGTTTTGATGGGCTTTGCCTGTGCCTTGAATGCGCAGGAGGAGTTGTCGTGGAAGCAGACATTGCCCCGGCACGACATCCAGTTCGGCATCGGTGATCCCGCGCTTATTTTTGCGAATAGCGGCAAAGTGGATGTGTCGTGGCCGTTTTGGCTGAACAACCACTATACCCCCACAAGTTACAGTGCCGATGACTGGTTCAGTAACGATGTCCGCCGTTTGACCGTGGCTATTCCCACCGTGAACTTTGAGTACCGTTACCGTTTTGCAAAGTGGTTCTGGTTTGGCGGCGCCGTTTCCTATACGGCCTTGTTCGACCGTCGGGAGGACCGTTTTACGCACGAACTCCTTTCAAAGACCACCGACCACTATGTCAGCATTATGCCTTCCGTTCGTTTTTCGTGGCTCAAAACGAAACAT
>JAEEGG010009928.1_pt1 | contig 21189 bp, 12 predicted proteins | sample 9134161 | NCBI WGS metagenome assembly JAEEGG01 (sample SAMN16246543, study PRJNA631951) | gut metagenome | biome: gut microbiome; feature: rumen; material: CR-attached | host: Bos | place: Iran: Karaj | collected 2018-10
ATCGGACTGCGCACCAATGTCCTCACAGCCTCACAGGGCGAAGCCATCATGGCCCACCGCTTCAAGGAATACCAGCCCTATAAGGGCGACATCGAGCGCCGTGTCAACGGCTCCACGATAGCCCTCGAAACCGGCAATGCCTTCGCCTATGCCATCGACAAGCTGCAGGACCGCGGCAAGTTCTTCATCGACCCCGGTGAGGACGTCTATATGGGTCAGGTCGTCGGCGAACACGTCCACGACAACGACCTCGTCATCAATGTCTGCAAGGCCAAGCAGCTCACCAATGTCCGTGCCTCCGGCACCGACGAGAAGGCCCGCATCATCCCCAAGGTCGTCATGAGCCTCGAGGAATGCCTGGAGTATATCAAGGAGGACGAGCTCGTCGAAGTCACTCCCCAGTCCATGCGCATCCGCAAGACCATCCTCGACCACGACCAAAGGAAAAAGGCTGCGCGTCAGTGAGAGCAATGATGCTCGCATCAATTGCCGAGCGCAAGCAGCCTCGAAGGTTGTTCAAGGCGAACAAACAATGATTCGCTTTCTGGGCGTGTGCGCTGCGCTCACTTACATAAATACAGCTTGTTTTCGTCGAAATCGAAAACGACTGGCATCGTGAAGAACTTCAGTCCCAACATGCCGCAGGTGGGGTAGGGATTAGGCGTCGGCGAAGACTTTGCCGTCGGCGAGGGTGACCTGGAGCTTGGTGTACTCGGAGTGGAAATCGTTTTGCAGACGGTCGAGGTAGCGGCGGCTCTCCCAATGACACATGGGGAGGTCGTGGAGCAGGTAGTTGCCGCAGGACTCGGGTTCGGTGGCAGGGACGTGGTCCTGAGTGAGGATCCACTGGAGGCACTCGATGGTGAGCTGGCGCATGTCGTGGACGGTGTAAGAGCCGGTCATGACGATGTACATGCCTGTGAGGCAACCCATGGGGCCGACATAGACGACGTCGTCCTTGGCGCGGCTGTTGCGGAACCATGTGGCCATGAGGTGTTCGAGACTATGCATGGCAGCAGGCGCTACGGCGGGCTCGTGGTTGGGCTCGGTGATGCGCAGGTCGAACGTGGTGAAACCCTTGTCCTCGCGCGAGACGTAGATGCCGGGCTTGAGGTGGGTGTGGTCGATAGTGAAACTTTGAATGACTTCCATGTTGTTAAGTTGAAAGGTGAAAGTTGAAAAGTGAAAGTTGAAAAGTGAAAGGTGAAAGTTGAAAGTTAGAGGGATTCGACGAAGGTGCGGGTGACTTGGAAAGAGTGGTCGGCGATGGTGTCCCAGAAGTTGTGGTACTGCGAGGCATCAGTGTCGCGCAGGGGAATGTCGCTGATGACGCGGAAGGAGATGAAGGGGACGTGATTGAGGTAGCACGTCTGGGCAATGGCACACGACTCCATATCGACGGCCTTGGCTTCGGGGAAGTGGCCGAGGATGTCGCGCATCTTGTCCTTGGAATCGACAAACCAGTCACCGGTGACGATCAATCCTGGATGGAGGCTGATGTCTGAGGGCTGAAGGCTGAGGGCCTTGTCGAGGAGGGTGGGGTCGGCGGCATAGCGCGCGGGGAGCCCCTGCACCTGACCGTAGACGGTGGTGTCGTCGATGGCTCGTCCGCAGTAGACGTCGTGGTAGCAGAGCTCGGTGCTGATGACGACATCCTGGACGTTGATGTCGTCGCCATTGCCTCCGGCACATCCGCTGGAGATGATGCAGTCGGGGTGGAACTCGTTGATCATACGCTGGGCGCCGAGTGCGGCATTGACCTTGCCGATGCCACACTTCTGGACGAGGACTTCAGAGGCGGGGAAAAGCTGCTGAAGTTGGCGTAACTCCTTGTCCATAGCGACAATAATACCTATTTTTTTCATATCTTTTTGCTTTTTGCGTGCAAAGTTACAAATTTTTTCGTAACTTTGCGACAAAAAGTCGCGAAGTTACTCCGTTTCGGCAAAAAAAAGAACAGGTTCTTTTGTTTTGCGCTCAACTTTTCGTAACTTTGCCATCAACGATGGCGAAATTACTCCGTCTCGGCAAAAAAATAACCAAGTTTCTTTGTTTTGCTCTCAACTTTTCGTAACTTTGCACGCAAAATATAGAGAAAGCGTTATGAAAAATTTCAAACAGTGGCTGCCAGACATCGTGGCAGTGGTTCTTTTTGCAGTAATATCGTTCGCCTATTTCTTCCCTGCCGACATCGAGGGACGCATCCTCTACAGGCACGACTCGTCGGCCAGCAGGGGCGCAGGACAGGAGGCATCGGAATACTACCAACGCACCGGTGAGCGGTCGCGATGGACGAACGCGCTGTTCGGTGGTATGCCGACGTACCAGATAGCGCCGTCGTACAAGAGTACGGAGCTGTTGCAGCAGGCGGAGAAGGCCTACCACCTGTGGCTGCCGGAGAACGTGTGGTATGTGTTTGCCTACCTGCTGGGATTCTATATCCTGCTGCGTGCCTTCGACTTCCGCTGGTATCTGGCCATGCTCGGCGGTATCGTCTGGGCGTTCTCGAGCTATTTCTTCATCATCATTGCCGCAGGGCATATCTGGAAGGTGATAGCACTGGCCTATCTGCCCCCGATGATTGCGGGCCTCGTGCTGGCCTATCGCGGGAAATACCTGTGGGGACTGGTGGTGACGGCACTGTTTGCAGCGCTGGAAATATCGGCCAACCACGTGCAGATGACGTATTACTACCTGTTTATCGTGCTGGCGATGGTCATTGCGTTCATCATTGACGGACTGCGGAAAAAGGAATATGCGCACCTGCTGAAAGCCACCGGCGCATGTGTGGTGGCAGGCGCGATAGCCATAGCGCTGAACCTGTCGAACCTGTATCATACGTGGTCGTACGGCCAGGAGTCGATGCGTGGCAAGAGCGAGCTGGTGAAGGAGAACTCCGGCAACCAGACGTCGAGCGGACTGGAGCGTGACTACATCACGCAGTGGAGTTACGGCATAGACGAGACATGGACGCTGCTGGTGCCAAACACAAAGGGTGGAGCGTCGGTACCGATGTCGCGCAACAAGACGGCCATGGAGAAAGCCGCTCCGGAGTATGAGAGCATCTACCAGCAGATAGGGCAATATTGGGGCGAGCAGCCGATGACGATGGGTCCGGTGTATGTCGGAGCCTTCGTGATGATGCTGTTTATCCTCGGTCTGTTTATCGTGAAAGGCCCGATGAAGTGGGCTTTGCTGGCGGTGACCATCCTGTCGATACTGTTGTCGTGGGGAAAGCACTTCATGCCGTTCACCGACTTTTTCATAGACAACATACCGATGTATGCGAAGTTCCGAACGGTGTCGTCGATATTGGTCATTGCGGAATTCACCATACCCCTGCTGGCACTGCTGGCACTGAAGAAAATCGTAGACGAGCCGCAGCTGCTGAAAAAGCAGGCCCCGTGGCTGTACACGTCGTTTGCCCTGACGGCAGGCATGGTGCTGCTGTTTGCGCTGATGCCGAAAATGTTCTTCAGCGACTTTATCAGTAGCACCGAGGCTCAGCAGCTGAGTCAGTTGCCGGCAGAGCACCTGCAGCCGCTGACGAAGAACCTGACGGACATGCGTGTCGCCATGTTTACCGCCGACTGCTGGCGTTCGTTCTGGATCATCGTCGTGGGCATGGCTATGCTGTTGCTGTATCAATATAATAAGGTACGCAAGGAACTGATGGTGGGTGTGCTGACGGTGTTGTGTCTGGTGGACATGTGGCAGGTGAACAAGCGCTACCTGAACGACGAGATGTTTGTGTCGAAGTCGATGCGCGAGGCACCCATCGAGAAGTCGGACGCCATTGACCACATCCTGCAGGACAAGTCGCTGGACTACCGCGTGCTGAACCTGGCGACGTCGACGTTCAACGAGAACGAGACCTCGTTCTACGTGAAGAGCATCGGCGGTTACCATGCTGCGAAGCTGCGCCGCTATCAGGAACTGGTGGAGGCCTATATCAACAATGAGATCAACGGCGTGTATCGCGCTGTGGCCGGTGCTGCGGGTGATATGACGCAGGTGAACGGCGACAGCATCTATCCCGTGCTGAACATGCTGAACACGAAATACTTCATCCTGCCATTGCAGGGTGGACAGACCGTGCCGCTGGAGAATCCTTATACGTACGGCAATGCGTGGTTTGTGGACAAGGTGAACTACGTGGACAATGCCAATGAGGAGCTGGCGATGACGGGAAAAGTGGCGCTGCGCCATGAGGCCGTGGCCGACAAGAAGTTCCGCGAACAGCTGGGCGACGCCGTCGTGCAGGATACGCTGAGCGTGGTGAACATCAAGGCCTACGAGCCCAACCAGTTGACCTACGAGGTGAATTCGGACAAGGGCGGTGTCGTGGTGTTCTCAGAGATATACTATCCCGGATGGACGGCAACGGTGGACGGCGAAGAGACGGAGCTGGGCCGCGTGGACTACGTGCTGCGCGCGCTGAAGGTGAAGCCCGGCAAGCACGAGGTGGTGCTGAGCTTCTTCCCGAAGAGTATCGACCGTACGGAGACGGCAGCCTATTCGGCGTATGTCGTGCTGTTGCTGCTTATCGCGTTCCTCGGATGGAGAGCCGTACGTAGGCGCGGTGACCGTACCACGCAACCACAGCCAGACAAAGCATCGGAATAACGAACGAGATGTTGGTGCTGGGCAGTCCGAAGATGCTGATATTGCTTTCGATGATGGCTGCCTGAATGGGTGGGAAGAATGACCCGCCCAAGATGGCCATGATAAGTCCGGCACCGGCTATCTTGATGTTCTCGCCTATGCCATGCAGGGCCAAGCCGTAGATGGTTGGGAACATGAGCGACAGGCAGATGCTGACGGCGACGAGGCAATAGATGCCGTTGCGGTCGGTGAAGGTGATGGCGCCAAAGACGGCGACGATGCCGATGATGGCTGCTGACGACAGCAGACGTGCCGGTGTGAACCACTGCATGAGCCAGGTGCAGATGAAACGGCTGGCGGCAAAGAAACACAGAGCAATGACATTGAACTTCTGGGCTGTGAGGTCGGCATTCTGTTCGGTCATGCCCTCGGCCATGAAGATACGTGTACCATACTGAATGATAAAGGTCCAACAGGCCACCTGTGCGCCGACGTAGCAGAACTCGGCCAGCACGCCCTCGCGGTAGTTCTCGTATTGGAACAGTTCGCTGAGGACGGTCTTGAGGGGTTTCTGGGTATCGTCAGTCTTGAAGTCAGGCATGCGCGTGAGCCAGATGACGACAAGGATGATGACGACAACGGCCCCGATGAGGATGTAGGGTAGGATGAGCACGCCGAGGTCGTGGTCCTTCAGGATGTTGAACTGCTGGAGCGGCATGTTGAGACGGTCCTGAGTGTCTGTCGTGCTGATTTGTGAGTGGACGGCTGTTGCCAGGAACATGCCGGCAACGCTCCCTAGCGCATTGAAGGCCTGAGCGGCATTGAGGCGCTGGATGCCCGACTGTTCGCCTCCCATACAGTAAATATAAGGGTTACACGACGTCTCGAGGAACGACAGTCCGCAGGTCATAATGAAATAGGACATGAGGAAGGGGTAGAAGGAGCCGATGGCTCTGGCAGGGAGGAAGAGCAGTGACCCCGCGGCATAGAGGCCGAGTCCGACGATGACGCCCCATTTGAATGAGTAGCGCTGGATGAAGAGCGCTGCGGGAAATGCCATGAGGAAGTATCCCAGATTGAATGTCACAGGCACCAGCGTGCTTTCGAAGGTGCTGATGCGGAATATTTTTGAGAACGTGCCGACCATGGGTGTGGTGACGTTGTTGGCAAAACCCCATAGTGCGAAGCATGCCGTGATGAGCACGAAAGCGGGCAGAAAACCGCTGGTTTCGTCGAGGGAGAATGTCTTGTTTTGGAGTAGTTTCATCGCTTTGTATGTTTATTTTTCGGCAAAGATAGTATTTTTTGATGAAAAATTGCTAACTTTGCAAAGAAAATGTGAGAAATATGATGAAGAAACTATTGTCGTTGCCCCCAAATGTGGTGGAAAGCTTCCATGAAGTGACTGGTTTGTCGCATGACGAATACTTCTGCACGTGTGACCCTATCGGCCATCGGTTGGGGTCGGGTGGAGGTACTACGTGGGTGTTGCAGCAGGCCGAAAAATGGCTGCAGGGCGAGCGTTGCATCATTCTGCATGCCGGAGGACAGAGCAAGCGGTTGCCGTCGTATGCCGTCAGTGGCAAGGTGTTGACGCCCATCCCCGTATTCCGCTGGGAGCGCGGACAGCGGTTATCGCAGACGCTGATGGACCTGCAGTTGCCGTTGTATGAGCGGATGATGGAACAGGCGCCGCGCAGTCTGACGACGATGATTGTCAGTGGCGACGTGTATATCCGTGCTGCCGAGCGCATCGGAGAGATTCCCGAGGCCGATGTGGTTTGTTACGGCTTGTGGCTGGACGCCTCTATTGCCAAGAACCACGGGGTATTCGTGAGCGACCGCCGTACGCCGAACGTGTTGAAGCAGATGTTGCAGAAGCCGTCGACGGAGACGCTGACGGAGTTGCTGAAGGACCACTTCTATCTGACGGATATCGGCATCTGGATGTTGAGCGACAAGGCGGTGCGGCTGTTGAAGAAGCGCAGCACTGCGGGCAACGGAGAAACCGATGGCATGAATCTCCGCGAATATGATTTGTATTCGGAATTCGGTTGTGCACTGGGGACCAATCCTACGATTGACGACCCGGAATTGAAGTCGCTGACGGTGGCTGTGGTGCCGTTGCCAGGCGGTGAGTTCTATCATTTCGGCACGTCGCGCGAGATGATCAGTTCGACGGTGGCCATTCAGAATATCGTGAACGACCAGCGCGATATCATGCACAACGACCGCAAACCGCATCCGAGCATTTTCACGCAAAACACCATTACGCATTATCGGTTTACGGAGGAGAACTATAATATCTGGATTGAGAACAGTTTTGTGGGTCCGCGCTGGACGCTGACGCACGACAATGTGGTGACGGGCGTGCCTGAGAACGATTGGAAAATTACGCTGGAACCTGGCGAATGTATCGATGTGGTACCAGTAGGCGAGACGGATTACGAAGTGCGCCGCTATCGGATTGACGAGGCGGTAAACAGCAATGAACTGGCGGAGAGGGCTAATCTTCGGAGGTTGTTTGCGCAACGTCGGAAGTTCCGTAGTGAGAACTGGCCTGCATTGGCGAAGAACTGGCAACATAGCGTGTTCTACCAGTTGGATTTGGACGATGCGGCACGGGAGTTTGAGAAGATGCAGATTCCACTGCCGGAGCCTGTTTCGGCTGATGCACCCTTGATGACACGTATTCATGATGCGATGTTCCGTGGTGACAGCAACGGCGCCTTCTCGTTGTTGCGGGAAGGACTCACGGCCAGTGCGTTGGCCGTGAAGCAGCAACCGCAGTTGTCGGTATATCACGACCAAATCGTGTGGGGCCGTTCGCCGGTACGTATCGATTTGGCAGGCGGATGGACCGACACGCCGCCCTACTGTCTGATGGAGGGTGGTTCGGTGGTCAACATCGCCATAGAACTGAACGGACAGCCTCCGTTGCAGGCCTACGTAAAGCCCTGCCAGACACCGCATATCGTATTGCGAAGCATCGACCTCGGTGCGATGGAGGTGGTAGAGACGTACGAACAGCTGGCAGCATATAATAAGGTGGGCTCGCCCTTCTCCATTCCCAAGGCGTCGCTGGTGTTGGCAGGTTTCCAACCGGGATTCTCGCAACAGACGTATGCGTCGCTGCGTGAACAGTTGGAGGCCTTCGGCAGTGGTATCGAACTGACGCTGCTGTCGGCCATTCCGGCAGGTAGCGGACTGGGCACGTCGAGCATTCTCGCTTCGACGGTGCTGGGAGCTGTCAGCGATTTCTGCGGACTGGGATGGGACAAGAACGAGATTGGCAAGCGCACGCTGGTTCTTGAGCAGCTGTTGACAACGGGCGGTGGTTGGCAGGACCAGTTCGGTGGCGTCTTAGGCGGTGTGAAACTGCTGGAGACGCAACGAGGTTTTGACCAGAACCCGCTGGTTCGGTGGTTGCCGGACGACATCTATACACAACCCGAGTATCAGCAGTGCCACCTATTATATTATACAGGCGTGACGCGAACGGCAAAGAAGATATTGGCCGAGATTGTGCGACGGATGTTCCTGAATCATGGTGGCGAACTGCGTCAGTTGCGGGCTATGAAGGCCCACGCACAGGATATGTACGAAGCCTTGCAGCGTCAGGACTTCCTGCGTATGGGACTGCTCATCCGCAAGACGTGGGAACAGAACCAACTGATAGACAGTGGTACGAATCCGGATAGTGTGCGCCAGATTACCAACCTTATCGACGACCTCTGTCTGGGCTATAAATTGCCTGGTGCCGGTGGCGGTGGCTATCTCTATATGGTGGCGAAAGATCCTGAGGCTGCAGGACGTATCAAACAGACGCTGACAGCTGCACAGCCGAATGCCAATGCACGTTTTGTGGAGATGACATTGTCGAAGAAGGGCCTGCAGGTGTCAAGGAGTTAAGAGGTGAGAGGTAAGAAGTAAGAGGTAAGATGGAATTTAGGACGATTGTTGATATTGCGAAGCCGGAGTTCCGCATTGAACCTTGCGAAGAATTGCTTTTCGTGGGGTCGTGCTTTGCTGACTCCATTGGACAAAGGTTCCGCGAGGAGGGCTTTCCCGTGACGGTGAATCCCTACGGGACGATGTATAATCCTGCTTCCGTGCTGCATACTATTGAGAAGTACGAGGGGAAACCTCGTACCGCGTTTATTACCTTAGGCACCAACCACGTTTACAGACTGAAGGAAACGGGTGAGATTGTGGACAACTGCGAGAAACGTCCGCAAGCGCTCTTTCAGGAAGAGGAACTCTCCGTCGATGCCTGTGCCGACTATCTGCAACAGGCTATTGCGGTGCTTCGTAAGCGTCGTCCCGATGTCCGTGTGGTGATGACGGTAAGTCCCATCCGTTATCGGAAGTATGGTTACCACGAAAGTCAGGTGTCGAAAGCGACGTTGCTGTTGGCGATAGAAAAAGTATTAGCCTGCGACCGAATCGCAGGCCACACAGCATATTTCCCTGCCTATGAAATCGTGATGGATGAATTGCGCGACTACCGATTCTATGCTGCGGATATGCTGCACCCTTCTGCCCAGGCGGTAGAATATATCTGGGAACGACTGGTGGAGAGCTATTTCTCACCTGAGGCCAAAGCGTTTCTCGACGAGTGGCGACCGCTGAAACAAGCGTTAGGACACAAGCCCTTCAACCCCGATTCTGAGGAATATCGCGCTTTAATGGATAAAACTATGTTAAAAGTAGCGGAATTACGAAAAAAATACAGTACTTTTGCACTATGAATTACACAATAGAAAAGATTACTACGCTCATTGGAGCACGTCGCATAGGCACAGCCGATGCATTCGTAGGGTGGCTGCTGACTGACAGTCGCTCGCTGTGTTTTCCTGAAGAGACGCTGTTTTTTGCGTTGAAAACCCAACGCAACGACGGACATCATTATATTGCAGACCTCTATCGTCGCGGCGTGCGCAACTTCGTTGTCAGCGATTTGCCTGCCGACATACCGTCTGACGCCAATTTCCTGGTGGTTCCATCCCCCCTTGAAGCCCTGCAGCGACTGGCTGAGCGCCATCGTGATGAGTTTGACATTCCCGTAGTGGGTATTACGGGTTCGAACGGAAAGACGATGGTGAAGGAGTGGCTCTATCAAGTGTTGTCGCCCGATCATCGCGTGACGCGTTCGCCCAAGAGTTTCAATTCGCAGATTGGTGTTCCGTTGTCCGTTTGGTTGCTGAACGAACAGACGGAGATTGGATTGTTTGAGGCAGGCATCAGTCAACCGGGTGAGATGCCGGCTTTGGCAGACATCATCCAGCCGACTATTGGCGTGCTGACGTCTATCGGTGCGCCGCATCAGGAGAATTTCCGTTCGCTGGAGGAGAAATGTATGGAAAAACTGCAGCTGTTCCACGATGCGCAGGCTGTCATATACAATGCCGACGACGATCTCGTGAGCCGTTGTATCCGCCGTTCCGATTTCAAGGGTAAGCGTATCGGTTGGCGACGCGACGAGTTGTTGTCGATGTACCAGCTGCCGTTCATTGATGAGGCTTCGGTGGAGTGTTCGCTGGCGGTTGCTGCCACGGCACTTTACTTGGGTGTCACTCCCGAACAGCTCAGCGAGCGTATGGCGCGGCTCGAACCTGTTGCCATGCGACTGGAGGTGAAGGAAGGCCAGCACGGCTGTACCCTCATCAACGACTCGTATAATTCCGACATCAATTCGCTCAATATCGCCCTCGACTTCATGGCTCGTCGCGAAGAGACCCAGCGCACGTTGATTCTCAGCGACATCTACCAGAGCGGCATGAGCGACTACGACCTTTACAGCAAGGTCAATAGCCTTTGCGTCGAGCGTGGCGTACAGCATCTCATCGCCATCGGTCCGCGCATCAACGCACAGCGAAACTTGTTTACGCTGAAGGAACAGCATTTCTTCGAGCGCACGGGGAAATTCCTGCGTAGCGACGTCTTCCGTCAGTTGCACGATGCGGTGATTCTGATTAAGGGAGCCCGCGACTTCGGTTTCGACCGTATTACCGAACAACTGGAGCAAAAAGTACACGAGACCATCCTTGAGGTCAACCTCAATGCCGTGGTCGATAACCTCAATTACTACCGCTCGTTCCTCAAGCCCGAGACCAAGCTCGTTTGCATGGTCAAGGCCGATGCTTACGGAGCCGGTGCCGTAGAGGTGGCAAAGACCCTTCAGGACCATCGTGTCGATTACCTTGCCGTCGCTGTTGCCGACGAGGGTGTCACCCTGCGTCGTAACGGTATCACGCAGAACATCATGATTATGAATCCTGAGATGACGGCCTTCAAGACGATGTTCGACTACGACCTCGAACCGGAGGTGTATTCGTTCCGATTGATGGATGCCCTCATCCGCGCTGCTGAGCAGCAAGGTATTAACGGATGGCCTGTACATATTAAATTGGATACGGGAATGCACCGGTTGGGCTTTGACCCGGAGAAGGATATCGACGAGTTGATTCGTCGTCTGAAGTCGCAGAATGCCATCATTCCGCGCTCCGTATTCTCGCATTTCGTAGGTTCCGATAGTGACGACTTCGACCGTTTCTCTGCCGAGCAGTTCCGTAAGTTCGATGAGGGCAGCAAGAAACTCCAGGCCGCTTTCAGTCATAAGATTCTGCGCCACATGGATAATTCTGCCGCTATCGAGCATTTCCCGGAGCGACAGATGGATATGTGCCGTCTCGGCCTCGGACTCTATGGCGTCGACCCACGCGACAATCGTATCCTTCATACTGTCAGCACCCTGAAAACCACTATCCTCCAGCTTCGTCATGTGCCGAAGGACGAGACGGTGGGCTATAGCCGTAAAGGCGTTCTGACGCGCGACTCCGTCATTGCAGCCATTCCTATTGGTTATGCCGACGGACTGAACCGCCATCTCGGACGTGGGGCTTGCTATTGTCTGGTGAACGGACAAAAGGCTCCCTACGTAGGTAATATCTGCATGGATGTGGCCATGATTGACGTGACCGATATTGATTGCCAGGAGGGCGATATGGTGGAAATTTTTGGCGAGCATCTGCCCGTGACGGTGCTCTCCGATGTGCTTCAGACCATCCCCTACGAAGTACTCACCAGTATCAGCTCGCGAGTGAAGAAAGTTTATTTCCAAGACTGACTATACTCAAGAAAACGTAATAATTTACGTTAAATGGTGTCAATGCGGGCCGTATTCGACAAATTATTTGTAAATTTGCAGCCGTGAGAAGAAAAACGCTCATATTCATGCTGCTCTTTGTCATCGTATTCTTGATGGCAGAAGTACCTGTTATGCGCTTCCCCCATTTAGGAGGGAGCCGTGATAGTGTGCTTACCGATTCCATTCCAGCAGATACTATGAAGCAGTTTGCCGAAACCTTGAAGCATCTTGCGGATAGCCTGAATAAGGATACTGCGAAGAAGGACTCCTTGAAATCCGACACGGCAGGCATGGACTCCTTGCAAAAGGCCATTTGGATGCATAACAAAGTCATTGATGACTCGTTGCGTGCCGACTCCTTGAACCGTCAGCGCAAAAACGGTATCGATGCCCCTGTAGAGTATTCGGCAGAAGACTCATTGGTATATATGGGGGACACAAAACTCGCCTTCCTTTATGGCAAGTCTCACGTGCAATATGAGAATATGGACTTGGAGAGCGACCAGATTTACATGTCGATGGATTCCAGTTTGGTTCATGCCACCGGTTCGCGCGACACAACGGGTAAAAAGTACGGCACTCCTGTATTTAAGATGGGTAGCGACACTTACGAAACCGACACGATGGCTTTCAACTTCAAGACGAAAAAGGGTCTCATCCAGAATGTCTATACCCAGCAGGATGAAGGTTACATGACCTCGGAGATATCGAAGCGTGATGCCGACGGCAATATGTATCTCTATCACGGACGCTACACCACCTGCGACCAGCCACACCCCGACTTCTATTTCGCCCTGTCGCGAGCCAAAGTCCGTCCGGGCAAGGATGTCGTCTTCGGTCCCGCCTATCTCGTGGTGGCCGATGTGCCGCTGCCGCTGGCTATTCCCTATGGCTTTTTCCCCTTCACCAAGAGCTACTCTTCGGGTATCATCATGCCGACTTATGGTGACGAGTCGACGCGTGGCTTCTATCTGCGTGATGGCGGCTACTATTTTGCCATCAACGACAAGGTCGACCTTAAACTCTTGGGTGAAATCTATACCAAGGGCACGTGGGGACTCTCGGCAGCATCCAATTATAAGAAGCGCTATCGTTACAGCGGTTCGTTCTATGCCAGCTACCAGAATACGGTGACGGGCGACAAGAACATGCCTGACTACGTACGTGAAACCAGCTTCTCTATCAAGTGGTCTCACCGTCAGGACCAAAAGGCGAATCCCGTCCGTACACTCTCGGCCAGTGTGAACTATGCCTCACAGAGTTACGAGTCAAACAATCTGAATTCGCTTTACAACCCGCAGGCTCTGTCACAATCGACCCGTACTTCGAACGTAAGACTCGGTACAGGATTCTCGAGTCTTGGCATGACGCTGGACCTTACCGTGAGCGCCAACCAGAACATGCGCGACTCTACTGTCGACCTGACATTGCCGCAGTTGAACATCAGTGTGTCGCGTTTCTATCCCTTCAAGCGCAAGAACGGGGTAGGCGAGGAGCGCTGGTATGAGAAAATCGCCCTGCAGTATACGGGTAATCTTCAGAATACCATCCATACGAAAGAGGAGAAACTCATGAAGTCGAGTCTGACGAAGGACTGGCGCAACGGTATGGATCATAACATTCGCGCCAACGCCAGCTTCAACATCCTCAAATACCTGAACGTCAACCCCTCGTTCAATTTCAACGACAAGATGTTGACGCAGAAGTACAAGCGTTCGTGGGACGAAGAGAATCAGGTCGAGCGTGTCGACACTGTTCAGGGATTCTTCAATATGTACGACTGGGATATGAGCATGTCGCTCTCTACCAAGCTCTACGGATTCTATATCCCCAATCGCAAGATTTTCGGTAATAAGATTGACCGCATCCGTCACGTCTTCACGCCCAACATCAGTTTCAGCTACGCCCCCGGTTTCGGTGCAGAGCGCTATGGCTATTACGACCATTACCTGAAGATTGACAAGGACGGAAACTCTACGTTGGTTGAGTATTCACCCTACTCGGGAACCCTTTATTCACCTCCCAGCAAGGATATGCGAGGCTCTATGTCCATGTCTATCTCGAACAATGTGGAGATGAAGTATCGTAATAAGGAAGACTCGCTGGTGAAGGTCAGCCTCATTGATGAGTTGGGCGCACAGATGTCGTACAACTTTGCCGCCAAGGAGCGTCCTTGGAGCGACCTCAGTACCACGCTGCGACTGAAACTTTCGAAGAGTTACACCTTCAACCTCAATGCCCAGTTTGCCACCTACGCCTACGAGGCTGACTCCGTAGGTGCCACGCCTTATATCGGCACACGTACAGAGTATAGCAAAGGCCGTTTCGGACGTTTCCAGGGCATGTCTCAGAACATCGACTACAACCTCACCAACGAGAAAGTCGCCAATTTCTTCAAGTGGCTGCGTGGCGAGAAACCCAAAAAGAAGAAGGATAAGAATAAGAATCAGAATGACGACGAGTACGACACAGGCTTGGATACCAATATCGACGACAAGATGGAGGCCAGCAAGCATAGTGCCGGTCGTGGCGAAAACGAGATGGCCGAAACCGACGAAGACGGTTACATGGCGTTCTCCTTGCCTTGGTCCATCCGCTTCGGCTATGGTATCACCATGCGTGAAAATACCGCTGGCTCCTTCAACTACGACACCATGCGCTATCCTTATAAGTTCACGCAGAACCTGAACATCAGCGGCAATATCCGTCTGTCTGAAGGCTGGGATATCTCGTTCTCGTCAGGCTACGACTTTGAAAACAATAAGATTTCTGTGACCACCGCACAACTGTCGCGCGACCTGCATTGCTTCAACATGTCGTGTAGCGTGCAGCTGGCGCCGATAACCAGCTATAACTTCTCCTTCCGATGCAATGCCGCCACGCTTACCGACGCCTTGAAGTACGATAAGCGCAGCGGATATACAAACGCTGTTCAGTGGTATTAAACAACAACCATTAACCGTTAACCGATAACCGTTAATCGTTATTGCCGAATAGCGCGTCGAGCGATTCCTGTTCGCCCACAATCCAAAGGATGTCGCCTTCCTCGAAACGACGGTTCGGGTCGATGCGCGACAGGTTCTCCTTTCCTTCCTCCAGACCAATCACCATACAGCTGTAGAGATTGCGGATGCCGCTATCTTTCAGGTTCTTGCCGATAAACGGACTGCCTTCGCCAATGATGAGCTGGCGCAGCTTCATCTCGCGGTTCTCCAAGTCGAAGTCCTCACCGATAACCTCCGTCTTGATAGCGTGGGCAAACTTCGACACCTGTTCGTCGCTGCCGATGACCTGCAGCCTGTCGCCAGGGAAGATGACATAGTCGCCATCGGGAATGTTCAATCGGAAATTGGCTCGCAGGATGCTGCTCACGTGGACGCCGTATTTACGTCCTAAGTTCAGCTGTTTCAGCGTGCTGCCCATCCATTGCGAGTTCATGGGCACGTCGAAATCGGCAATATGGATATCGCGGTCCAGCAATCGTCCTTCGTACAGCGGACGTTTCTTGCCGTGCACCTGTGCCTCGATGTCGCGCGAACGCAGGTTCAGCATAAAGAGTCGCTCTAGCTTGATACTGCGCTGCTTGACCGTTCGCGAGACCACCATCAGCGCTACGACCATCACTCCGATGGTAATCACGATAGCGTTGGTGAGATGGCTCAGATAGTGGCAGATGTAGAAGATATACGCCACGGCAATGATGACGCGCACCAGGATAGTAAACAGCAGGGGCAGACGGTTCTTGTTGCTCTCCTCCCATAGTTGTCGCCACTCTTCCGAGCGGTTTTTCTTCATGATCATTGCACGCAGGAATGGTGCGATGAAGATGACGGTCAGTACGCCTGTAATGATGTTGCCGTATATTTCCAGATGCTCACCTGGCAACACTTCGTGGATGAAGGGCAGGAAGAACGTGAACATCACGACAATGGTGGCTGATGTCAGGATGGCGTAAACCAGCGTGTTGACAGCCATCTGCGCAATCAGTTGCTTCCACAGGCTCTTCTCCGTCGATTCCGGACGACTCATGCTCTGCTTGTTCAGCAGCTGGATAATTCTTGACGGCAGGTGATGCTCTAAACTGTTATATGCCGGTGTGGCCAGGCGAATCATGTAAGGCGTCAGGAAGGTCGTGATGACCGATACGGCCACGACGACGGGGTAGAGGAATTCGCTGATGACGCCCAACGACAATCCCAGCGAGGCAATGATAAACGAGAATTCACCGATCTGCGCCATCGAGAAACCGCAGCGCATGGCCGACTTCAGACTCTCGCCGCCCAACATAAACGAAATGGAACCCAGCGTGCTTTGTCCGATGATGATTGTCAGCACCAGTGCTATGATGGGAAATGCATAGTCGATGAGTATCTGGGGGTCTACCAACATACCTACCGACACGAAGAAGATGGCGCCGAAGAGGTTCTTGACGGGTTCCACCAGCTTCTCAATATGCTCGGCCTCAATCGTCTCTGCTAGGATGCTTCCCATGATGAAAGCTCCGAAAGCCGACGAGAAACCAACCTTCGTCGAGAAGACAGCCATCGCACAACATAGTCCTAACGCCACGATGAGCAACACTTCGTCGTTCACCAGTCTGCGAATCTTACGCAGGAAGGCCGGAACGGCAAAGATTCCTACCACCAGCCACAACACCAGGAAGAAGCCAATCTTCACAATTGACCCCAGCATCTGTCCTCCGTCGGGATTGTCGCCGGCGGCAATGGCACTCAGCATTACCATCATGACGATGGCCAGAATATCTTCCAAAATAAGCACCGACATCACAAGTCCGGCAAACTGCTGCTGGCGCAGCCCAAGGTCGTCGAAGGCTTTGTAGATAATCGTTGTCGAACTCATGGCAAGCATTCCTCCGAGGAAGATGCAGTCCATTTTCGACCAACTGAACAGATGTCCTACCGCCACTCCCAGCAATGCCATCGAGAAAATGATGGTGATGGTCGAGATGATAGGCGACGCACCCATCTTCAGGATTTTCTTGAACGAGAAGTCCAATCCCAGCGAAAACAGCAGGAACATCACGCCGATGTCCGCCCACAGTTGTACGTTTTTTGTGTCAACTACCGATGCGGTATATGGCATGTGGGGACTCACGAGGAATCCTGCCACGATATATCCCAACACCAGGGGTTGCTTCAGTCTCTTGAAAATCAGGGTCACGATACCTGCCGACATCAGGATGTACGCCAGGTCGTTGATTAGTTCTGGAATCTCAGCCATTTTTTATCTTACCTCTTACTTCTTACCTCTCACCTCTTATTATTATATATTCGGCGTTTCCCACACCTTCGTCTTCGTACATGTCGTGGTCACGGTCAGACGGTCCACGCGCAACACGAAATCGCCTTCCTCCAACGTCCAACGGCAGTCGGCACCGACAAATGCCAAATCCTTTGCGGGCAACTGGAACGTCACCGTCTTCGTCTCGCCGGGCTCCAGCGCAATCTTCGTAAAGTCGCGCAAGCGCTTGTTGTCCGGGACGATGCTGGCCACGAGGTCACTCGAATACAGCAACACGGCCTCTTTGCCCGCACGCGAACCCGTATTCTTCACGTCCACGCTCACCGTCAGCACGTCGTCGGCAGTAAACGTCGCCTTGTCAACCTTCAGATTGCTGTATTCGAAGGTGGTATAGCTCAGACCATAGCCGAAAGGCCACTGCAGCGAAACCTTGGCGTCGTAGTTATAGGCGCCTTCCATCGTTCCCACCTCCTCAGAGACCTTGTAGTCGTAGGTGTTGAGGGAATTGATCTCACGTGGATAGGTGTATGGCATCTTGCCCGAGAAATTGGCATCGCCTGCCAGCAGATTAGCCAGTGCGTCACCACCGTAGTTGCCAGGGATGAAGATATCCACCACCGCCTTAGCCAGCGGTTCGATGTCGGCAATGAGGCGCGGACGGCCTTCGTTCAATACCAGTACGATGGGCTTGCCGCTCTTCGCCAGTGCCTTCACGAGGTTGCGCTGGGTCTCACTCAGCCACAGGTCGCTCAGGTTGCCGGGCGTTTCCGTATAGCTGTTCTCACCGATGCAGGCCACGATGACGTCGGCCTTCGCTGAAGCAAACACGGCTTTCTCAAACATGGGCTTGTTCTCCTCGTAGTAGGCTCCGTTTTCATTATACGTGATGGCTTGTTCCATCGTGACGTTCTCCTTGCCGAACTTGTTACACAGGGCCTCGTAGATGGTGTTGTATTTCTCAGACATGTCTTCAGCCCGCGAACCCTGCCACGTGTAGCTCCAGCCACCGTGCAAGCAGCGCATCTGGTTGGCGTTGGGACCCACGAGCAGAATCTTCTTGCCCTGCGCTATCGGCAGCACGTTGCGTTCGTTCTTCAGCAGCACCATGCTCTCTTCGGCGGCGTGAAGGGAGGCTGCGGCGAACTCATCGCTGCCGAACTTCTCATAGCCCTTGCCGCCAGTATTCGGCTCGTCAAACAGACCGAGGCGGTATTTTGCACGCAAGATACGGCGCACGGCATCGTCAATGCGGCTCATCTTCACCTTACCCTCGTTGACCAGTTCCTTCAGCAATACGCAGAACTCGACGCTGTACGGGTCCATCGACATGTCGATACCGGCATTGATGGCAATGCGGATAGCGTCCTTCTTGTCCTTGGCCACCTTCTCGCGCGAGTACAGATTATTAATATCAGCCCAGTCGGTCACGAGGAATCCGTCCCACTGCAAATCCTCCTTCAGCCATTTCGTCAGATATTCGTACGAGGCGTGAACGGGAACACCATTTACCGACGCCGAGTTCACCATCATCGTCAACGTGCCGGCGAGGGCGGCCTGCTTGAAGGGCTCGAAATACTTCTCGCGAATCATCAGCGGACTGAGATAGGCCGGCGTACGGTCTTTACCGGTCCACGGCGCGCCGTAGGCAAAATAGTGCTTCGTGCTTGTTCCTACGTGAAATTGGTCGATATGGTTGGGGTCGTCGCCCTGATAGCCCTTGATTTCAGCCACCACCATCTTCGCATTGACGATGGCATCCTCGCCGAAGCTCTCCCAGACGCGCGGCCAACGCGGGTCACGGCTCAGGTCCACCACGGGATTATACACCCACGGACAATTGGCTGCACGACTCTCGTAAGCCGTAATCTCTGCACCAGCACGCGCCAGCTCTGTATTAAATGTCGCACCGAGATTGATAGGCTGGGGGAACAGTGTGCCGCCCACAGTATAAGTCACGCCGTGGTTGTGGTCCAGTCCGTAGATATCGGGGATGCCGAGATACTTCATCGACTTCTCCTGAATCAGCCGAATCCACTTCTGCCAGTCGTCCTTGCTGGCAGCACGCGAACCGGGGGCATTCAGAATCGAACCCACCTTCCACTTCGAGATGAGGGTGTCGAGCATCGTCTCGTTGAGTTTCCACACGCGCTTGGTGTCGCCCTGATAGATATCCACAGGGAAAGCGCCCAACCGGTCGATAATCTGCTGGTCGGTCTCACTCAGAACCTTCTTGATTTCTGCTTCCGACCTGCCATACTGCTGCAGTACAGAACGTACTTTTTCGCGGTCTACCTTGGCATTCTCAACGGTCATTTTTCCGATGATGTCGAGGTTCAGTTCCAACATCTGACCGATTTTCTCGTCCAGCGTCATCTTCGCAAGGGTTTTCTCTACCTTGGCCTCCAGCTTTGCGTCGCGGGGAATGGCAGGCGTCTGTGCATGGAGGCTCGTCACGGCCACCATCAGCAGCGTAAATAGTGTGGTTCGTTTCATAATTCTTATCATTTTTGCGTATTGGGCTTCAAAGTTACAAAGAAAAACTGACATAAATCAAGGAATTGTCAGAAAAATGGTAAAAAGTATGTTGTTAGCGCACACAATGTCAAAATACTTCTTACCTTTGCAGCCGATTTCAAGATAACGGTGCTCGAAAGTGCACCAAAGTATAATTAAAAAAATAGGTAAAAAGATTATGAAAAAGATTTTTGCTGTTGCACTTGTTGCAATGATGACTATGACTGCAAACGCTCAGGTTTACGTTGGTGGCGGTATTGGTTTCCAGACCAGCTCTAACGATGGTAATAGCGAGACTACCATCAAGATCCTTCCTGAGATTGGTTACAATCTCGACGAGAACTGGGCAGTAGGTATCGCTGTCGGTTACGGTGAGAACCAGACCAAGATTAACGGTGTAAAGGTTAAGAACAAGGTTTTCGAGGTTGCTCCCTATGCTCGTTACACTTTCGTTAAGCTCGACAAGATTAACGTATTCGTTGACGGTACTGTTGACTATGCACACGCTGATGCTGATGGTCTGAAGAGCAATTCTTTCGGTGTAGGTGTAAAGCCCGGTGTTGCTGTTAACCTCAACGACAAGCTCAGCTTCGTTACTCACTTCGGTTTCCTCGGTTACCAGTATGACAAGCTTGATGTAGATGGAGCTAAGGCTACAAACACCTTCGGTTTCGACCTCGATGGCAACAACCTGACCTTCGGTCTCTACTACAACTTCTAATTCAGACAACGAATTTAATATTTATATAATGCGTTTCCCGCTTGCGGAGACGCATTTTTTTGTTTTGAAATAGAAATAATTGGGTAAAAATTTGGAACTTTCAGATATTTTTCCGATATTTGCCACCGATAATCATTTTTTTTATTAACTAAAACAAATAATTATGAAAAAGCTAATGATGATTGCCGCCATGATGCTGATGAGCATGGGCGCATTTGCACAGAACGAAGTAGGCCAGGTAACTCTGCAGCCTAAAGTTGGTATGAACCTCTCTACTATTACAGGTGGTGCTCTTTCTGACAAGAAGACGAAGGTTGGTCTCGTAGCAGGTGTTGAGGCTGAGTATGGTGTAGCTGAGAACTTTGGTCTTAGTGCTGGCGTGCTGTACTCAATGGAAGGTATTAAATATTCTAGAAAATATCTTGGTGCTGATGCTACTATCCGAGGTGATTTTGATTATATAAATATCCCCATCTTGGCCAACTACTATCTTGTTAAAGGCTTGGCAGTCAAGGCTGGTGTGCAGCCCGCATTCAATGTTCGCCATAAGGAAAAGTATGAGGTTACAGCTAATGGACAGTCTATATCTGAAACTCAGGATGCAGAGGGTGTTCAGAGTTTCAACTTCTCTATTCCTGTAGGCTTGTCTTATGAGTATGAGAGCTTCGTACTGGATGCTCGTTACAATATTGGTATTACCAAGATTTTCAAGGATGCCGACGAGGGTCGCAACAGCACCTTCTCAATCACTATCGGTTACAAGTTCGCTCTCTAATCAGACAACGAATTTTATATTTATACAATGCGCTTCCCATCTGCGGAGGCGCATTTTTTCGTTGGGAAGTAAGCAGGCTATCGTTGGGAAGTAAGCAAACAGCCCTTAGGAAGTAAGCAGGCAATCCAAAGGAACTAAACCGCCCGTTTAGCGGAAGTAAGC
>JAEEGG010009929.1_pt1 | contig 21187 bp, 14 predicted proteins | sample 9134161 | NCBI WGS metagenome assembly JAEEGG01 (sample SAMN16246543, study PRJNA631951) | gut metagenome | biome: gut microbiome; feature: rumen; material: CR-attached | host: Bos | place: Iran: Karaj | collected 2018-10
TCGAAGTCTGCACGGTGGCAATATTGGGATTAATCAGCACTGAATGAATGCCCTCCTCCTTCAACGCCTTCAGAGCCTGCGCACCACTATAGTCAAACTCGCCGGCCTGTCCTATCTTCAAGGCTCCCGAACCCAGGAGCAACACTTTTTTTATCTCTCTATCTGCCATTTTTACCTTTCCTCCAGCATTTTTACAAATTCATCAAACATCCATTCCGTATCGGTAGGTCCTGAACAGGCTTCAGGGTGGAACTGTGCCGACATCCAGGGATTCGTCTTGTGGCGGATGCCCTCGTTTGAGCCGTCATTCATGTTCACAAACAACGGTTCCCAGTCGGCAGGCAGCGTCGAATCATCGACGGCATAGCCGTGATTCTGACTCGTGATATAGCAACGGTTCGTACCTATCTCGCGAACGGGTTGGTTGTGCGAACGGTGACCGTATTTCAGTTTGTAGGTCTTGGCTCCTGCGGCACGTGCCAATAATTGGTTACCCAGACAGATGCCCATACAAGGACGTACCTCTTGATTATTCAGGAATGTGCGGATATGCTCCACCGTCTTGCCACATTGCTCTGGGTCACCAGGACCATTAGCCAAGAAAAGACCTTCAAACTCCAACTGGTTGAAGTCATAATCCCAGGGTACGCGAACCACCTCGATGCCACGTCTGATCAGACAACGGATGATGTTTGCTTTCACGCCGCAATCGACAAGAACAACGCGTTTTAGAGGTGAAGGGTGAGGGGTGAGAGGTGAGAGATTTGTTTCAGGACTATAAGTAATGACCTCCTTGCAGCTGACCTGCTCCACCCAGTTCACGGAGCCATAGTCCCACTTTTCACTTTTCACTTCTTCACTTTTCACTTCGTCATTCATGAAGATCCGCCCCATCATCACACCATGTTCTCTAAGCACCTTCGTCAGTCTTCGCGTGTCGATGCCCGTGATGCCGGGTATTTTTTCGCGTTTCAGCCAAGAGGCCAGTGATTCCTTGGCGTTCCAATGGGAGAATTGTTCACTGTAGTCAGCCACAATGAGCGCCTTCGGGTGTATCCTCTCGCTCTCCATAAACAAAGGCAGGCCGTCACTGCCTATGGCTGTATCAGGCACACCGTAGTTGCCAATCAGCGGATATGTCGTTACCAATATCTGTCCCGCATAGCTGGGGTCTGTCAGACTCTCTGGATAGCCCGTCATCGCAGTGTTGAACACCACTTCCCCGACAACGTCGGAGTGTTGTACCCTGCCAGAAGGCCGCTCCCCATTTTGTGGGGGGACTTCTTCATAGCCAAACGACCAGCCGCAGAACTCCGTGCCATCGCTGAGTATTAATTTTGCTTCTCTTTTCATCATTTATTGTTGTTTCTGTTTGCTTTCAATATAATTCACAAAGGCCTGATTGACAAGCCGGGTGCCACCTGGCGTGGGATAATGGCCTGTGAAGTACCAGTCACCCGGATGGTTGGGACAAGCCTCGTGCAGTCCTTCGATGCTTTGGAACACCAGTTCGATAGGAGCCTGCATGTCCTTTGGGCGTAACATCTCTACAATCTTCTCATTGATTTCCTCGACAGTGAAAGGTTCATAGAGGGCACGGACGCAATTCTCATTAAGAACTTTCTTGCATGCCAGATACACATCGTTGACCAACTGCCACATCCCTCGCTCCTCAATCAATGCCATCGTGGCACGGAAGGCGCAGAACTCTTCCAGACGGGCCATGTCGATGCCGTAATAATCAGGATAGCGGATCTGAGGCGAACTTGATACCATCACAATCTTTTTGGGGTGCAGGCGGTCGAGAATCTTGAAAATGCTCTCACGCAGCGTTGTACCACGAACAATCGAGTCATCGATAATCACAAGATTATCCTCATAGGGTTTCAGCGAACCATAGCTGATGTCATAGACATGGGCCGCCAAGTCATTACGCTCACTATTGTCAGCGATGAAGGTGCGCAGTTTGATATCTTTCCACACCACCTTTTCTGTACGTACTTCGCCATGTAGTTTACGAAAGCCGTCAGTCATACCATAATAGGCTACCTCAGCGGTGTTGGGAATATACGAGAATACCGTATGGTCTACGTCACCATCAATGGCTTTCAGGATGGCGGGTGTCAGCTGCTCACCTAAGCGTTTGCGCTCCTGATAGATGTCACGGTCAGAACCACGACTGAAGTAAATCCTCTCAAACGAGCATGCCGAGAGCTTCTGAGCAGGCATGATCTGCTCCAATCGGCTCTCACCATTGCGGCGCACGATAAGTGCCTCGCCAGGTCGTAGTTCGTGAATGTCCTCGTATTGCAGATTGAAAGTGGTTTGCAACACTGGTCGTTCGCTGGCCAAGGCTACCATTTCGTCGTCGCGATAATAGAAAGCCGGACGAATGCCCCAAGGGTCACGTACGGAAAACATCTCACCTGAGCCTGTCAGTCCACACATCACGTAGCCACCATCATAGTGTTCCATCGTCTTCTTCAGAACATTGGCCATCTCTACGTGGTCATCGATATATTGCGTGATGTCGAGACCTTTAAGACCCTTTGCCTTGGCTTCTTCAAACAAGCGCTCCACCTCACGGTCCAGACGGTGACCCATCAGTTCGAGCGTGATGTACGAGTCACCATAGATACGCGGTGACTGGCCTTGTGCCGTCAGGAACTGAAAGACCTCTTCGATATTGGTCATATTGAAGTTGCCACACAAACAGAGGTTCTTGGCGCGCCAGTTATTACGACGCAGGAAAGGATGCACAAACGTCAGTCCGCTCTTGCCGGTGGTCGAATAGCGCAGATGGCCCATATAGAGCTCACCCGCCATCTCCTGAGTCACTCGTGAGAAAACCTCTGTAATGGCGTCCTTACCCTCAGCCTTTTCGCGGAACATATACTCTGTGCCAGGCTCCTTGTCCAGGCTCACCGACGCGATACCAGCACCCTCCTGACCGCGATTGTGCTGCTTCTCCATCATCAGGTAGAGCTTGTTAAACCCGTAGGCCCAAGTACCATACTTCTTTTCGTAGTAGTCCAAGGGCTTCAACAGGCGGATCATCGCCACACCACACTCATGCTTCAGCTGTTCCATCATGTAGATTTACGATTTACCATTTGTACAAGCCTTGATGAAACTCATGAAGAGGGGATGCGGATGGAGTACCGTCGACGAGTATTCCGGATGGAATTGCGTGCCGATATACCAATGTTTGTCTGGAATCTCGACTATCTCAACGAGGTCGGCAGCAGGATTGATACCCACGCATTTCATACCCTTCATCTCGTACTCCTCTTTATAGGCATTGTTGAACTCATAGCGATGTCTGTGTCTCTCGCTGATGAGGGTCTTCTCACCATAAGCCCCATAAACGCGGCAACCTTTCTGAAGTTCACACTCATAGGCTCCCAGTCGCATGGTGCCGCCCATCTGCGTGATGCTCTTCTGCTCCTCCATGATGTCGATAACGTTATGTGGCGTCTGCTCGTCCATCTCGCGACTATTGGCATCCTTGTAACCCAACACGTTACGGGCAAACTCGATGACCATCATCTGCATACCCAAACAGATACCAAAGGTGGGAATATCGTGCGTACGGGTATATTCTGCGGCGATGATCTTGCCCTCGATACCACGCTGTCCGAAGCCCGGGCAGATGACAATACCCGACAGGCCGTCGAGCTTTTCTGCGATATTCTGACTGGCAATCTCCTCACTGTTCACGAAGTGCAACCTGGCTTTCACGTCGTTGTAGATACCAGCCAGATTCAGACTCTCGCGGATGCTCTTATAGGCATCCTGCAGGTCGTACTTACCCACCAGGCCGATGTGTACCTCACGCCTGGCGTTGCGCTGTTTGTCGAGGAAGTCGTGCCAAGGCTTCATAGCGGGTGTCTCACCAACAGGAATACCGATTTTCCGCATGATGGCAGCGTCCAAACCTTGTTTCTGCATGTTGACAGGCACCTCGTAGATACTGGGCATATCCTCGCTCTGTACCACACACTCCAAATCTACATTACAGAACGACGCCACCTTCATGCGCACATGGTCATCAAGGTGGCGTTCGGTCCTAAGGACGAGGATATCCGGCTGAATACCCATTCCTTGAAGTTCCTTCACGCTATGCTGCGTGGGCTTCGTCTTCAGTTCGTCCGCCGCTTTCAGATACGGAACGTAGGTCAGGTGCACACACACCGCGTCACGCCCCAATTCCCAGCGCAACTGTCGGATGGCTTCCATGAAAGGTGCACTTTCGATATCACCGATGGTACCACCCACCTCTGTAATCACGAAGTCAAGGTTTTCATTCTTCTCGTCTTTACGTAACATACGGCGCTTGATCTCGTCCGTGATATGTGGCACCACCTGAATGGTTTTTCCCAAGTAGTCGCCATGACGCTCACGATCGATCACCGTCTTGTAGATGCGTCCTGTAGTGATGGAGTTATTACGGGTGGTATGAATGCCTGTAAAGCGTTCATAGTGTCCCAGATCAAGATCGGTCTCCATACCGTCAACCGTCACATAGCACTCGCCATGCTCATAGGGGTTCAGCGTACCTGGGTCGATGTTGATATAGGGGTCGAATTTCTGAATGGTTACTTTGTAACCGCGTGCTTGTAGAAGTTTGCCGATACTGGCCGAAATGATTCCTTTACCAAGAGAGGATACCACACCACCAGTCACGAAGATGTATTTTGTGTCCATTTTTCTTGTTTTGGCTGCAAAATTAGTACATTTTGACAGAAAAAGATAAAATTTGCTTTCGTTATGATTGTTAAAATCCTACTAAAATATCATTCTGTAAACTTCCGACAGGGTATTATTATCAGATTGTTAGCATTTTGACACGAAAAGTTGCTAATCTGTTACAAATCGTCATTTGGCATCAAAAAAGAAGCCCCCTCTCCTATCCCGAAGGCAAGAGAGGGGGTGCTAACCTGGTGATAGATTATGGATGCAGCGTAAAACCAAAGACCAGGTATGCTTTTTGTGAACTTGGGTTAGCCACTATCTGACCGAAGATCGGAACAGAGAACGAGTCTGTAATCTTGATCTCCTTGTCAGCCCTGAGCGACAGGTTGGTAACGGCAAAGCCCGTTGTACCATAGTAGGTGGAGTAATAAGGAACAGCACCTGCCGTAGCAGTCCAATCACAAGTCACAAGCTTGAATGGGACGTCAACCTGGGCATAACTGCTATAGGCACGCTTGCCGTTCTTATTCTCTCCATCGTTGCCTGCAAAGTTCGTAAACCACTGTAAGTTGAGCACACCGAAGTCGTAACCGATGTTGGCCTCAAACACGTGGTTCGTAGAGTGGGCATCGTATTTGAAGTAGCGGTTGTCCGGATCGTCGCCACCAACACTGAACCAATAGTCAGTAATGCCAATGTTGAATCCACCAGTGGTATAGCCCAGCGTCAGGTCGAACTCCTTCGTGTCAGTCGAGGTGAATCCCACGTTTCCCCAAGCCGAGAGCGACAGACCCTTATAGCCGATGCCGAGTGTAGGCTGTACAGAAACGTTTCCACAATCCAGACCACGCCAGATATACTGAGTCACAAAGTCGGCCGCTACCGTTGTCTCTACTTTCGCTTTCTCATCCTGTGCATGGGTGGTCATCACTGCGACCATACCCAATGCAAATAAAACAATCTTTTTCATAGTTCTCGTTTTTTAAATCATTTACTATACGTTATTAACATTATAAAATCAGTTGTAGCAACTCTCTCCGTGCTCGTAGATATCCAGTCCTTCTTCCTCGATACGGGCATCCACACGCAGACCGTGAGACTTCTTGATGCCATAGAACAGGGCGAATCCACATACAGCAGCCCAGAGGTCGATCACAAGGATACCAAACACCTGTGCACCGAAGAATCCCCAGCCAAAGCCGTAGAACGCACCGTTAGTGGTTGACAGCAGACCCGTCATCAGCGTACCCAGGATACCACAGACACCATGCACTGAAGAGGCACCTACAGGATCATCAATATGGAGTTTGTGGTCGATAAACTCGATAGAATATACTAGTACGATACCACATACAAGACCTATGATTACAGCACCCAGCGGAGATACGAGGTCACAACCAGCGGTGATACCTACCAGACCAGCCAGCACACCGTTGAGCGTCAGTGAGAGTGAGGGCTTACCATACTTCCACATGGTGAGGAACATGGTGGCAACACCACCTGCCACAGCTGCCAGGTTAGTCGTCAGGAACACATGAGAGATAGCCACACGGTTTACCTCACCACTTGCAGCCAACTGAGAACCAGGGTTGAAGCCAAACCATCCGAGCCAGAGGATGAACACACCCAGAGCAGCAATCATCAGGTTGTGACCAGGAATAGCACGACTCTTACCGTCCTTCGCATACTTGCCGATACGTGGACCAAGGGCCATTGCACCAACCAGGGCGAGCACACCACCTACGCTGTGAACAATAGCAGAGCCAGCGAAATCGTGGAACACATCACCAAAGGTGCTCATCATAAAGCCGTCGGCTGCATCGCTGCAGAGCCAGCCACCACCCCAGGTCCAGTGACCCTCAACGGGATAGATCAGCAGTGAGATCACCGCACTATAGACCAGATACATCGAGAACTTCGTACGTTCTGCCATCGCACCACTCACGATAGTAGCAGAGGTGGCACAGAACACCGTCTCGAAGATCAGGAAGCCCTCTACGGGCAGATCGCCTTTATAGAAACTCAGGTCGCCCCAGTTGGGCATGCCGATAAAGCCGGCACCCTCGCTGCCAAACATAAATCCGAAACCTAAGAAGAAGAACAGCAGTGATCCGAACATGAAATCCACAAAGTTCTTCATCAGGATGTTCGCCGTGTTCTTACCTCGCGTAAAACCAGCGTCACACAGCGCAAAGCCCGGCTGCATCCAGAAAACCAACATGGCTGCCAACAGCATCCATACAGTATCGAGTGATAATCCAATTTCGTTCATAATCTTTTTGTGTTTGTGTTGTTATCCTATTTACTTTTTGTCTCTCAAAACGGTGTCACCGTTCTCACCAGTACGAATACTCCAGGTGTCGATCATGTCACTCACGAAGATGCGGCCATCACCCACCTCACCAGTATGCGCCACCTTGAGGATCACCTTCACCGTAGGCTCCACCAGCGGATCGCGACAAACGATGGTCAGTGCCACACGCTCAATCACATCCGTCGAATACTGTACACCACGATAGATTCGCTCCTGACGGCTCTGTCCGATGCCGTGCACATTATGGTACTCAAACCAGTCAATGTCCGACTGCAGCAGTGCTTCTTTTACATCCTCGAACTTTGTCTTGCGGATGATTGCTTCAATCCTTTTCATAATGCTTTCTTTTTACCTTATTAATTATTAATACTAACCCATTTCACTGGGGCTAACACTTTGTTATTTTCAGCGGCAAAGGTATTGCATTTTAACAAGATATCAACCATAATTCTTTCACTTTGATTGTTAAAACTTTCGGAACTTGACAATTTGTAAACTATATAATTATAAAACTTGTCATTTTGTAACATTTTGCCTCAAATTTCCACCATTTCATTACAAATCGTCAATCTTTATTATCGAGTGTGCGTACACACAATCATTGACATATATCAAACAAGGGCTGACTACACATTTTGAACGAAAACTTTGGAGATTTCAACTTATTACCTTATCTTTGTAGCCAGTATGAGACAGATAATAAAAAAGGATATGAGATGGTTGAAGGGGGTGATGCTTATCTTCGGATTATGGCTGTTCGTGATGTGTACAAACAGCGACGTCCCTGTGGTGCCTACTTCTGAGCAATTGCAAGATGGTGAATGGACAGGTAGCGGTGAAGGACGCAGCGGAAGTATCATCGTTGAGGTAACGGTAGAAAACCATCAGGTGGCAAAGGTGACTGTCGTTAGCCAGTCGGAGTCGACATTTGCACAAGAGGGGATCAACACCATTTGTGAGAGTGCTATAGGCAGAACGGAAGAGATGGGTCTGGAGGTAGATGGCGTTACTGGTGCTACGCTTACCTCGAAGGGAGTTATCGATGCTATCAACATGGCACTACAGGCATCAATGGGTAAGTCTGTCGATCCTAGCAAGATTTATAAGGACGGTTCGTGCGATATCGTTGTGATTGGTGCAGGCGGTGCTGGGCTCTCAGCAGCGGTGGCAGCGACAGAAACGGATAGTAGTCTGCAGATTATCGTGTTGGAGAAGCAGGGCATCATCGGTGGCAATACTAACTACTCCACGGGTGGCATCAACGCAGCAGAGACAGATATTCAGAAGGGACTCGGCATTGAGGACAGCAAGCAGTTGTTCTATGACGATACGATGAGTGGCGGAAAAAATGAAAACATCCCGTCGTTAGTGGAAAACCTGGTGGAGCATGCCCCCGTTACCATATCGTGGCTGATAGGACTCGGTGCCGATCTGAGTGACGTAGGACTGATGGGTGGCAGCAGTGTGAAGCGCACACATCGTCCAAAGGGAGGTTCGGCTATCGGTCCGCACCTGATGAAAGTGCTTAATGATGCTACAACGAATAAAAATATCGAGATACGCACATCGAACAAAGTGACAGGATTGCTCTCTGCTATCGATGGCAGCGTGACTGGCGTGAAGGTACAGAATGCCAACGGCAGCACTTATTCGCTCACTGCAAAGGCGGTGATCATTGCTACAGGAGGCTTTGGTGCAAATCTGGATATGGTTACCAGTCTGCAACCATCACTCAAGGGTTTTGCAACGCTGAACCATCCTGGTGCCACAGGAGATGCCTTTGGTTGGATGAAGGCTGTCGGTGGTCACACCATCCAGATGGCAAATATTCAGATCCATCCTACAGCAGAGGCTACAAACCATATCCTGATAACAGAGGCAGTACGAGGCAACGGTGCTATTCTGGTAAACTACGAAGGCAAACGTTTCTGCAACGAGATGGACACACGTGACGTAGTCTCCGCAGCCATCCTCGAACAGACGCAAGACAAGGCTTTCCTCATCTTCGATCAAGGTGTGCGCAAGTCGTTGGCTGCTATCGAGACCTATGCCAATCAGCATTTGCTCAACGAAGGTAATACCGTTGCGGAATTGGCAGAGGGTATAGGCATCCCAGCTGCGGATCTTGAAGCCACGCTGAACCGCTACAATACCCAACAGAAAGCAGGCGTTGATGAAGACTATGGACGCAGTGCCACAGAGATGTCTGTCTCTTTGGAGAACGCTCCATATTATGCAGTCTGTGTCACTCCCGCCATCCACCACACAATGGGCGGTCTGAGTGTGAATATTAATACGCAGGTGTTAAAGGAGGATGGTACACCTGTCGCTGGGCTTTATGCCGCAGGTGAGGTGACAGGTGGTCTGCATGGCGCCAATCGCCTGGGTGGCAACGGTGTGGCAGATATCGTGGTCAATGGTCGTTTAGCGGGTTTGGCAGCAGCTAAGTTTCAAAAAAAATAGCTAATTCATGGATAAAAGGATGAGGCGGGCCATCTTATTCTAGGTCTGCATCCAATGCTGGCGTTCGGGCTCCGGCATCTTTTCGATGGCGTAGCGGAGGGCCGTGCGAGGCATCTCGTGGGCATGTTGGCGAAGGAAATCGCGAAGGAGATCCATTGAGACGCGCTTGCCCATCTCACGCAGCATCCAACCCACAGCTTTGTGCATAAGGTCGTGGGGATGATGCAGATGGATCTCGGCATAGCGCAGACACCATGAGGGATCGCCCTGCTGCGAGGTCTTCCACGAACACACAATACTCATGCGCTGTTTCCAAAGACAAGGGCTTTGGGCAAGATCATCAAGCACCTTTATCTTATAATCTCTATCGCCAAGGTTGCTTGGCAACAGAAGCCAGTGGCCGAGGATCTTAGGGACGGAGAGATCGACGAGATCCCAGTTGTTGGCCTGCTCGGCATATTGCAGATACATCATGAGGATTTCATCTCGACTTCGAATGGCAGCCTCATCGTTTTCCTGCCGTTTAGTTGCCTGTCGTTCGAATTTCGCTACGAGAATCAGCAGTCCACAAAGACGGACCTCATGCCAACGGCTCATCAGCAACTCAGGGATTTCACTCAATGGGAAATCCTTGGGAACAGCACGCCCCACCTCACGCGTCTGCGGCACTTTCAGTCCAAGGAACTGATCGCCCTCACCATACTCACCAGGACCTGTTTTAAAAAACCGCATAAGGTTCAGTCGCTGCGCATCATCTTGCAGCGACTCCATATATATGATTATTTCCTTTGCTGTCATCATTTCGATGGCAAAGGTACAAAAAAGATAGAGAAGTGCAAACGGAATAGATAATAAATTTGTAAAAATGACAATCTGTAAAGTATTAATAAGAGAAAGAATGCGATAGATTTCAAAATGAATAAAAAAAACACAAAAATCGAGCAAAATGTCAGAAAGGGCAAATTTTAAGGTGAGAAAAGTAAGCGATTGCTTGTTTATAATTACAAAGTGATGTACCTTTGCAGCGGTTTTTAAACAAAATGTAAGTAAAAGTAAGGATAATATGACACATTGCGAACTTCGACAACCAAAGAGCGCACAAAGGACACAGAACGGACTTTACCAGTCTGACTACGAACATGATGCTTGTGGTGTGGGTATGGTGGTAAATATCCACGGTGGTAAAAGCCATGAGTTGGTGGACAATGCACTCAAAGTATTGGAAAACATGGAGCACCGTGGCGCTGAGACACGAGACAAGACAGGCGATGGTGCAGGTATCATGGTACAGATTCCCCATGAGTTTATTCTTCTTCAGGGTATTCCCGTGCCCGAGAAGGGAAAGTATGGTACAGGACTGGTGTTCCTTCCAAAGGAAGAGAAGGCGCAGCAGGAGATTCTGAGTGTGATGATCGAGGAAATCGAGCGCGAGGGACTGACCCTGATGCATCTGCGGACAGTGCCTACGAATCCTGAGGTGCTGGGTGTAGCAGCCCGTGAGGTAGAACCTGATATCAAACAAATTTTCGTGACAGGTGTCTCTGAGGAGGATGTGCCTGTGTTCGAGCGTATATTATATAAGGTACGTAAGCGGATAGAGAACCGTATCAACGACAAGGACTTCTATATCTGTTCACTGTCGAACAAGAACATCATCTACAAGGGTATGCTGACCAGCGGACAGCTGCGTCGCTATTTCCCAGATTTGTCGAATGATTACTTTACAAGCGGACTGGCGCTGGTACACTCCCGTTTCAGCACAAACACATTCCCCACGTGGTCGTTGGCCCAGCCCTTCCGTTTGTTAGCCCATAACGGTGAGATCAACACCATTCGTGGTAACCGTGGATGGATGAAAGCCCGTGAGAGTGTGCTATCGAGTGAGGCACTTGGTGACATCAAGGATCTGCGCCCGATTGTGCAGGAGGGTATGAGTGACTCTGCCAGTCTCGACAACGTGTTCGAGTTCCTGACAATGAGTGGACTCTCCCTGCCACAGGCGATGGCTATCCTGGTGCCTGAGAGTTTCAACGACAAGAACCCCATCTCAGAGGATCTGAAGGCCTTCTACGAGTATCACTCCATCCTGATGGAGCCGTGGGACGGACCTGCAGCCCTGCTGTTTAGCGATGGTCGCTACGCAGGCGGTATGCTCGACAGAAACGGTTTGCGCCCAAGTCGTTATACCATCACCAAACAAGGTATGATGGTGGTAGCCAGTGAGGTTGGCGTGATGGATTTTGAACCCAGTGATGTAGTATCGAAAGGTCGTCTCCAACCAGGAAAGATCCTGCTGATTGATACGCAGGAAGGTAAAATCTACTACGACGGTGAGATTAAGGAACAGTTGGCAAAGGCTCATCCTTATCGTGAGTGGCTCAACGAGAACCGTGTGCAGCTGGAGAAATTGAAGAGTGGCCGCAAGGTAGATAACGGCGTAAGCAATCTGCAAGGCAAACTCGTCACCTTCGGCTTTGGTCAGGAGGATATCGATAAGACCATCATCCCGATGGCTACTGCAGGTCAAGAGCCTGTGGCAGCGATGGGTAACGACACCCCGCTGGCTGTCATCTCAGATCGTCCGCAGGTGCTCTTCAACTACTTCCGTCAGCAGTTTGCCCAGGTCACGAACCCTGCCATCGACCCCATCCGCGAAGAGCTGGTGATGTCGCTCACAGAGTATATCGGTGCCGTAGGTACGAACATCCTGACACCCGATGCCTCTAACTGCAAGATGGTACGTCTGCCGCAACCCGTATTGACCAACACACAACTCGATATATTATGTAACATCCGCTACAAGGGTTTCAACACCAAGAAGTTGCCCATTCTCTTTGAAATAGCGCAGGGTGAGAGCGGACTGCGCCAGGCACTCGACGACCTCTGCAAGAAGGCAGAGGAGAGTGTTGATGAGGGGGTGAACTACATCATCCTGAGCGATCGTGACCTCGATGAGACACACGCTGCGATTCCAAGTCTATTGGCTGTCTCTGCTGTCCACCACTATCTCATCAGTGTGGGTAAGCGTGTGCAGACGGCACTGATTGTGGAGAGCGGCGAAATCCGTGAGGTGATGCACGCAGCCCTGCTGTTGGGTTACGGAGCCAGTGCCCTCTGTCCTTACATGACCTTCGCCGTGCTCGATGATCTAGTGAAGCGTGGCAAGATTCAGGAAGAGTACGCTACCGCAGAGAAGAACTACATCAAGGCTGTAGATAAGGGTTTGAAGAAAATCATGTCGAAGATGGGTATCTCCACCATCCGTTCCTATCGTGGTGCGAAGATTTTCGAGAGCATCGGACTGAGTGAAGACCTGCTGCGCCGCTACTTCGGCACAGAGGTGAGCACCATTGGTGGTGTAGGATTGAAGGAGATTGCCCGCGACGCCATTGCCCTGCATGCGGCTGCCAAAGCGCAGACGCTGCTGCAAAACCAAGGTCAGTTTGCCTGGCGCAAAGATGGCATCAAACATGCCTGGAACCCTGAGACGATTGCCCAGTTGCAGTTGGCTACCCGTCAGGGCAACTACGACAAGTTCAAGGCTTGGGCTAAGATTGTCGATGAGAAGGAGAGTCCAATCTTCATCCGCGACTTCTTCGGCTTCAAGAAGGCTGCCAAGCCCACTCCTATCGACGAGGTGGAACCCGTTGAGAGCATCGTGAAACACTTCGTCACAGGTGCGATGTCATTTGGCGCACTGAGTATCGAGGCCCACGAGGCACTGGCATTGGCAATGAACAAACTGGGTGCACGCTCTAACACTGGTGAGGGTGGTGAGGACAATGCCCGCTATCACACAGAGGTGGACGGTGTGAGCCTCTCAAGTAAGACCAAGCAGATTGCATCAGGACGTTTTGGTGTCACTGCCGAATACCTGGTGAATGCTGAGGAGATACAGATTAAGGTGGCACAGGGTGCGAAGCCTGGTGAGGGCGGACAGCTGCCTGGCTTCAAGGTGAATGAGATCATCGCCAAGACACGTAACGCCATCCCTGGCATCTCGCTGATCTCTCCCCCACCTCATCACGACATCTACTCGATCGAGGATCTGGCTCAGCTCATCTACGACCTGAAGAATATCAACCCGACAGCTGCTGTCAGTGTGAAACTCGTAGCTGAGAGTGGCGTGGGAACCATCGCCGCTGGTGTTGCAAAGGCTAAGGCCGACCTCATCGTCATCTCTGGTGCTGAGGGTGGTACAGGTGCCTCACCTGCTTCGAGCATGCGCTTTGCAGGTATCTCTCCTGAAATCGGACTGGCAGAGACACAGCAGACGCTGGTACGCAACGGCTTGAGAAACCAGGTTCGTCTGCAGACCGATGGTCAGTTGAAGACTGCCAAGGATGTGATCATCATGGCAATGCTGGGTGCCGATGAGTTCTCGTTTGGTACGCTGCCCCTGATTGTACTGGGTTGTGTGATGATGCGCAAATGTAACACAAACACCTGTCCGATGGGTGTAGCGACGCAGAACCCGGAGTTGCGCAAGCACTTCGAGGGTCGCGCAGAATACGTAGTGAACTTCTTCACCTTCCTCGCAGAGCAAGTGCGCGAATATCTCGCAGAGATCGGCGTGAAGAGTCTGAAGGAGATTATCGGCCACACCGAGTTGATCGAGGTAAATACAGAACAAGCTACCGACAAGCAGAAAACCATTGACTTTGTCCGTCTGCTGCACAAGCCCGAGACAGATAAGAATCTCTACTGGGATCGAGGTGCCTATACCAAGGTAACTGGTGTGAAGGATGAAGAGATCATCCGAGCCGCCCAGAAAGCGATCGACGAACAGGAAGAGATGACACTCGACTATGCCATCAAGAATACAGATCGCGCTGTGGGTACGATGCTCAGTGGCGTCATTGCCAAGAAATACGGTGAGGCAGGTCTGCCCGACAGCACCATCAAGATCAAGTTCAAGGGCAGCGCAGGACAGAGTTTTGGTGCCTTTGCCGTGAAGGGACTCGACATCCGTCTGGAAGGTGAGACCAACGACTACTTCGGCAAGGGACTCTCAGGCGGACGTATTTCGATTTTGCCCCCAGCCCGTCGCAGCGACGACTTCAAAGCAGAGGAGAATATCATAGCAGGTAACACTGGTCTCTATGGCGCCACCTCTGGTGAGCTCTTTATCAATGGTAAGGTGGGCGAACGCTTCGGTGTACGTAACTCTGGTGCTATTGCAGTCATCGAGGGTGCAGGCGATCACTGTTGCGAGTATATGACAGGCGGACGTGTGGTGGTATTAGGAAAGACGGGCCGTAACTTTGCTGCCGGTATGAGTGGCGGTGTGGCATACGTCTATGACCCTGACCACACCTTCGACTACTTCTGTAATATGGATATGGTAGAACTCTCGCTGGTTGAGGACAGTGTATCGCGTAAGGAACTGCTTGAACTCATCCGTCAGCACTATCTGCACACAGGCTCTGCTCTCGCAGGTCGGATGCTCGACAACTGGCAGCGTTACATCGAGGACTTCATCCAGGTGATACCCATCGAGTACAAACGCGTACTCGAAGAAGAGAAGATGGCACGCCTGCACGAGAAGATTGCCGATATCCAGCGCGACTATTAATTATCAATTGTCAATTTTCAATTATCAATTGCAATCATGGGAAATCCAAAAGCATTTTTAGAGATACACCGCCAGGAGGCGGGATATCGTCCGATTCACGATAGAATCCACGACTTTGGCGAGGTAGAGCAGACGCTCTCAACGCGAGAACGCAAACTGCAGGCATCGCGCTGCATGGACTGTGGCGTACCTTTCTGCCACTGGGCTTGTCCACTGGGCAACAAAGCCCCGGAATGGAACGACGCCCTATACAAAGGTGACTTCGAGTTGGCTTATCAGTTACTCACCAGCACCAACCCCTTCCCCGAGTTCACAGGTCGCATCTGTCCAGCCCTCTGTGAAAAGGCCTGCGTGCTGAACCGCTTCAACCACGAGCCCACCACCAACCGCGAGGATGAGTGTGCTATCATCGAAATGGCGTTTCAGGAAGGCTTCGTCGAGGTGCATCGTCCGGAGCGTAACGGCAAGAAGGTGGCTGTCATCGGCGCTGGTCCCGCTGGTCTCGTAGCGGCACACGATCTGAACCTGAAGGGCTATGAGGTAACAGTGCTTGAGAAGAACGAGTCGGCAGGTGGACTGCTGCGCTACGGCATCCCCAACTTCAAACTGAACAAGGCCATCATCGATCGCCGCATCCGTCTGATGGAAGCTGAGGGCATTACCTTCTGCTACGGCAAAGCAGTAGCGCCAGAAGATATCGCCAGTGATTACGATGCTGTCGTCATCGCTACAGGCACCCCAGTGGCTCGCGATCTGAAAGCCCCAGGACGCGAACTGAAAGGTGTACATTTCGCCCTCGAGCTACTCACTCAGCAGAACCGTGTGCTGGCAGGTATGGAGTTCTCGAAAGATGAGCGCATCACCGCCAAGGGCAAGGATGTACTCGTCATCGGTGGTGGTGACACAGGCTCCGACTGTATCGGCACAGCCCATCGTCAGGGTTGTAAGAGCGTCACCCAAATAGAGATCATGCCCAAACCCGTAGAAGGTCCGGAAGATCCGCAGAACCCCTGGCCCAACTACCCTCGTACGCTGAAGACCACCTCATCGCATGAGGAAGGCTGTACTCGCCGTTGGAACATCAACACCCTTGAGTTTCTGGGTGAGAACGGTAAGCTCACAGGTGTGAAGGTACAGGAGATCGACTGGAAGCCCAATCCTGAGGGTGGTCGTCCTATCATGGTGGAAAAAGGCAAACCCGAGATCATCAAGGCTGAGCTTGTATTACTCGCTATGGGATTCCTCAAGCCCGAGCATCCGCAGTATCCCGACAATGTGTTCGTCTGTGGCGATGCCGCCAACGGTGCCTCCCTGGTGGTACGTGCGATGGCTAGTGGACGACAAGCTGCCGAAAAGGTCGATACCTATTTCAAATAAGAATAAGAGAGAGCCAAAAGCTCTCTCTTATTCTTTCAGCTTCGCGAGTAGCATCCCCGTCCAGTCCTCGTTGTTCTGAGGGAAGAGCGTCTGCATACCCAGTCGGGAAGCTGCCTCCACATTTGCCTTGCCGTCGTCGATAAACAACGTCTCTTCCGCACGCGCCTGTTCGCCTTCCAGCATCTTCAGGAATATCTCTTCCGAAGGCTTCATCACCTTCAGTTGATAACTCAGATACAACGCATCGAAATAATAGTCGATGGTGTATCCTTCACCATCAAACGCAGGGCTCTGTGCCCAGTCCATCATATAAGGATTCGTGTTCGACAGCAGACACACACGATAGCCTTGCTGGCGCAACCACAACAGCATGTCGAGATTCCGCTTCGGCACCTCCTCCACGAACCCATGCCACGCATAGAAGCACTCCTCTGCTGTCACCTCCCTACCTATCAACCGACTCAGTTCCTGGCGAAACGCCTCCTTATCGATTTGTCCCATCTCCAGCTGTCCGAAGACACCGGTCTGGTGAAAAGGATCCAGGTGCCGACGGGCATCCTTCAGTCCAATTTCCTCAAACCGCTTCACGGCCTGCTCATAACTCAGGGCCACCACCACCCCACCAAAATCAAATACAATGTTCTTTATCATGTTGCAAATATAGAGTATATTTTTAGTTTTTGCAAGAAAAATGCATATAAAATAAATCGCGTTTGACATTTTGCACGTGAAACCCACGCTTTTAACGCAAAGTGTAAACGATACACCTGAGGAAAACAGGAAAGAATTGACAAAATGTCACTTTTTAAGAAATCGAACAAACAAAAAGTCATCATTTATTTGTTTGGTTCTAACTTTTTGCTTACCTTTGCAGCCGAAAAGATAACAAAATGACAGCAAACTTCTAGAATTAGACAACAAAATGACAGAAAAAGTAAGGTTTACCAAGATGCATGGTTGCGGAAACGACTATATCTATATCAATATGATAGAGAATAGCATCGCCGACCCACGGGCTGCAGCCATCGCTTGGAGCGACCGCCACCAAGGGATCGGATCCGATGGACTTGTACTGATCGACAAATCGCCTGTACCTGAGGCTGATTTCTCTATGCGCATCTTTAATGCTGATGGTTCGGAGGCGATGATGTGCGGTAATGCGTCGCGATGCATCGGCAAATACCTCTATGAACGAGGACTGACCGACCAAACGGTGATTCGCCTGCTGACGCTTTCAGGTATCAAGACTCTCCAACTTCATATTATAAATAATAAGGTGGACACGGTGACGGTGGACATGGGAGAACCTGCACTCAAGGACGAGACACAGTTCATCGAGTCGCGCAATCCCGGCTACGGCACCTTCGTCTCGATGGGCAACCCCCACTACGTGATTTTCACCAACGAGGTGGATCAGGTGAGTGAGACGGGACAGATGCTGGAGCATCATCTGGCTTTTCCCAAGCGGTGTAACATCGAGTTCGCTCATGTGGAGGACGACGGCAGCATACGCACACGTGTGTGGGAACGAGGTTCAGGCGTGACTCAGGCTTGCGGTACAGGCGCTTGTGCTACGGCTGTGGCTGCCACACTGACAGGGCGGGTCAAGGGCAAATCACAAATCGTGATGGATGGCGGCTCGCTTTCGATAGAGTGGCGCAAGGAAGACAATCATGTGTATATGACTGGCCCTGCTGAATTTGTGTTCGACGGGGAACTGGAATTGGCAAAACTTCAAACAACATAAAACTATGGCTTTAGTAAACGTACATTTCTTAAACTTACAGAACAACTATTTGTTCGCCGACATTGCCAAGAAGGTGAATGCCTTCAAGGTGATGCACCCCAAGGCTGACGTGATCTCACTCGGCATCGGCGACGTGACACAACCGCTCTGCCCTGCCGTGATAGAAGCGATGCACAAGGCTACCGACGAGATGTCAACAGCAGAGGGTTTTCACGGTTACGGACCCGAACAGGGCTATGCCTTCCTGCGTGAGGCGATCCTGAAGAACGATTTTCTGCCTCGCGGCATCCATCTCGACATCGACGAGGTGTTTATCAACGACGGTGCGAAGTCGGACACAGGAAACATTCAGGAGCTGTTGCACTGGGATAACTTCATCGGCGTGACTGATCCGATTTATCCCGTATATATCGACTCGAACGTGATGATTGGACGTTGCGGCACTTTTGAGGACGGACGCTGGACGAACGTAGTGTATATGCCCTGTACAGCAGAGAATGGTTTTACGCCCAGCATCCCCAAGGATCGCCACATGGACGTGATCTATCTGTGTTACCCCAACAACCCGACGGGTACGGTAATCACGAAACAGGAGTTGAGAAAGTGGGTGAACTACGCGCTGAAGAACGATGCGCTGATCCTCTATGATGCCGCCTATCAGGCTTACATCCGCGATCCGGAGATTCCCCATAGCATCTACGAGATCAGAGGTGCCCGCAAGTGCGCCATCGAGTTTCACTCCTACTCCAAGACGGCAGGCTTCACAGGTGTGCGCTGTGGCTACACCATCGTGCCGAAGGATCTGACAGTAGCCGACTTCGAAGGCAATCGCCACTCTGTGCACCAGCTCTGGAACCGTCGTCAGTGTACGAAGTTCAATGGTGCGAGCTACATCAGTCAGCGTGCTGCCGAGGCCATCTACACGCCTGAGGGTAAGGTGCAGATTCAGGCTACCATCGACTACTATATGGAGAACGCCCAGAAGATGCTCAACACCCTGCGCTCGCTCGGCTACGAGGTGTATGGTGGTGAAAACGCCCCCTACATCTGGCTGAAGACGCCCGACGGCACCACCTCGTGGCAGTTCTTCGAAGAGCTGCTCTACGGCGCCAACGTGGTATGCACCCCTGGTGTGGGCTTTGGCCCCTCAGGCGAGGGCTACGTACGCTTCACGGCCTTCGGTAGTCACGAGACAACAGAAGAAGCATTAAAGAGAATAACAAATTGGACAAAACAACATTAAACACAACTATTATGGAAGCATTAAGATTTCAGGTGGTCGGTGAGGCATTCAAGAAGAAGCCCCTCGACGTAAAAATTCCAAGTGAACGACCCGCACAGTACTTTGGCAAGAAGGTCTTCAATCGCGAAAAGATGTATAAGTACCTGCCGAAGGATGTCTATGAGAAGATGATCGACGTGATGGACAACGGTGCACGTCTGGATCGCCAGGTGGCCGATGCAGTCGCAGCCGGCATGAAGCAGTGGGCCACAGAGAATGGTGTCACCCACTACACCCACTGGTTCCAGCCTCTGACAGAGGGAACAGCCGAGAAGCACGACTCGTTCATCGAGCACGACGGCAAGGGTGGTATGGTAGAAGAGTTCACAGGCAAGCTGCTCGTACAGCAGGAGCCCGACGCCTCTTCATTCCCCTCAGGTGGTATCCGTTCTACCTTCGAGGCACGCGGTTACTCTGCATGGGATCCCACATCGCCTGTATTCATCATCGACGACACGCTGTGTATCCCCACCGTCTTCATCTCTTACAGTGGTGAGGCACTCGACTATAAGGCTCCCCTGCTCCGTGCCTTGCACGCTGTGAACGTAGCCGCCACTGAGGTATGTCATTACTTCGACCCCTCAGTAAAGAAGGTCACCTCTAACCTCGGTTGGGAACAGGAGTATTTCCTCGTGGATGAGGGACTCTATGCCGCACGTCCTGACTTGCTGCTGACAGGTCGCACCCTGATGGGTCACGACTCTGCCAAGAACCAGCAGATGGACGACCACTATTTCGGATCTATCCCTGAGCGCGTAGCAGCCTTCATGCGTGAGCTCGAGATTGAGGCGCTGGAGCTGGGTGTTCCTTGTAAGACCCGTCACAACGAGGTGGCTCCGAACCAGTTTGAGCTCGCTCCTATCTTTGAGGAGACCAACCTCGCCGTCGATCATAACATGCTGCTCATGTCAGTCATGAAGCGCGTGGCCCGCAAGCACGGTTTCCGTGTGCTGCTCCACGAAAAGCCCTTCGCAGGCATCAACGGTAGTGGTAAGCACAACAACTGGAGCTTGAGCACCGACAACGGTATCCTGCTGCACGCCCCTGGTAAGACTGCCGAGGCCAACCTGCGCTTCGCCACCTTCATCGTTGAGACGCTGATGGGTGTCTATAAGCACAACGGTCTGCTGAAGGCCTCTATCATGAGTGCCACCAACGCCCATCGTCTGGGTGCCAACGAGGCTCCCCCAGCCATCGTATCAAGCTTCCTCGGCAAGCAGGTCAGCGAGCTGCTCGACCACATTGAGAAGGCCGATAAGGATTTCCTCGCCATGGCCGGCAAGCAGGGTCTGAAGATGGATATCCCTGAGATCCCCGAGCTGCTGATCGACAATACCGATCGTAACCGTACCTCTCCATTCGCCTTCACAGGCAACCGTTTCGAGTTCCGTGCCGTAGGTTCTGAGGCCAACTGCGCCAGTGCAATGATTGCCCTGAACAGTGCCGTAGCCGAAGCACTTGTAAACTTCAAGAAGCGTGTGGATGCCCGCATCCCCGAGTTCGAGAAGAAGCTCGCCGGCTCAGAGCACAGCGCCAAGTTCCACGCCATCATCGACGTGCTGCGCGAGGACATCAAGACCTGTAAGCCCATCCGCTTCGACGGCAACGGCTACAGCGACGAATGGGTGATCGAAGCCACCAAGCGCGGACTCGACGTTGAGAAGTCTTGTCCTGTCATCTTCGAGCGTTACCTCGACAAGGAGAGCATCGAGATGTTCGAGAGTCTGGGTGTGA
>JAEEGG010009938.1_pt1 | contig 21170 bp, 19 predicted proteins | sample 9134161 | NCBI WGS metagenome assembly JAEEGG01 (sample SAMN16246543, study PRJNA631951) | gut metagenome | biome: gut microbiome; feature: rumen; material: CR-attached | host: Bos | place: Iran: Karaj | collected 2018-10
ACTTGTTCCATAAAATGAAAAGCGGATGGCGGTCAGCGTCAATTTGTGCTGGCAGCACACCACTTTTCAGGATGCAGTTGTTATAATAGTAATGGAGTTTAATGTACGCGGAGAGGATGGTGGTTTTATGATAACTTGTTCAAAATGTGGTGCGATGATTGAAGGCAATCCGATGACATGTCCGGAATGTGGGGCACAGATAGTACAGGATGCGGGGCAACCGATTGATTCTTACAGCAGTACCGACAGTGAAAAGGAAAATCCCATAGGGTTAAAATATACTGAAAGTAGTAGTGAGAAGACGATAATTGTCCAGCATAAGGATATCCTAGTGAGGATACTGTTGTTTATCCTTGTTGTTTGCGCCGGTTATCTTGTTTTTTCAAAGTTCAGGGAGAAGAACAGCAGCGAGAACATAGATTCATCCAACAGAGTGCTGGTAGTTTATATGAATTCGGATTCTTCAACGAATCAGTCTGATATGACTCAGATAAAGAATGCCTTTAATAATGGTGGGATGATAAAACTCGATCCGAATGATATAAGTACTGATCTGAAACTTCAGATGGAATCATACGGAGCAGCTGATGCTGATGGTATGTACTGGGTTACCGGTGCGGTCCTGAATTATATTGCAAGCAGGGGATGGAACCTGGTACAGGCTCCGACAACAGGACTGGTCAACTGCTATTATTTCACAAGGTAACCTGACTTGGAAGGGAATTAACAGCATGGGAGGAGAGAATTGCTTATGAAGAAAAGATTCAGTATAATAATTATTTTTATACTTATAGTTACGATGCTTGGCGGGTGCGGCAGTAAAGACAGCGAAACGCCGGTACCGGACACATCCAATACCGAAAATAGTGATGACGTAAAGTCAGCGGTAAATGACAATAAGAACGATTACTCTTCGTTATTTTCAGATCCGGCAAGTGAAGCGCAGGCCAAAGTATCTGATAAGAAAGAAGAGCCTACATCTACACCGGTTCCGACAACTAAGCCGGAGCCTGCAAGTACAACCATGATCACAGATATATCATCGTTAGGCAAGAATAAAAAAGTGTGGGCTTTTGATACATGGGGAATCTTTGATGATGTTGATTATTTTGGGGCAGAGAACTTTGAGAAAGATCTGAATGCCGGAAAGAACCTAAAAGGAAAGACAGTTATGTTTGAAGCTGTAGATGTAAGACCGGATTCTACTTTGGGTTATGACATCTGGGCTGGAGAACATCTGAATTTCATAACATCCAATAAAGAAATGTCAAAGGTTAAAGCAGGTGATATAGTTGTAGCTACTGTTGAGTCTGTAGATACTTGGGGCTATGGTGATTATTTAAGTTGGATCATATATATGGATATGTTTGCAGCTCCCGGCAAAACAGATAACAGCAGTGATTATGATGATTATGACTGGAGCTGGCTCTACGATGATCCTACCCCTGTACCGACGGAAGAACCTGCAAACTATACATATGAGTCTAACCAGTACTTCGATGTTATTGATACATATACTTATAAGAGCGGCAGGTACACATATATCATTCATAAGATATTAGGAAAAGCAGATAATACGGATGTAGATCTTACAATGTTTTTCTATGACAAAAATGATGATGTTATAGACAAGTGCACGCCTGATGTTACTGTCAATAATGGGTATTATAACTTTATTACATATTGGACAGAGGAGAAGGACTTTGATCATTATACAATTTCCTATACAGGCAGGAAAGGTTGGAGAGATGGGGATCCTGATCCTGTAAAAATGGTAAAATATACCAAGAAAGGTAAAAAAGCGATGATTACCTTTGAACAGACCGGTCAGATAGGAAGCTTTGCGGAATTTAAGCTGCTGTTCTTTAAGGATGGGAAACTGGTAGATCATGATTCAAGTTATTTTAATGTATATGTAAAGCAGCTGACAGGTGTTGGAAGCATAGATGTGGCTGAAGTCTCTGTTAGTGAAGATTTTGATACCATTGAATATTACTATGGCCCTTGAGGCTGAATAGATTACAGAAAACCAGAACCGGCACAATCCTAAAAGAATGGACCGGTTCTGGTTATTATTGCTTTGGAATCAGTTTTTATAATGCTAAAAAAGCCTGTGATATAGTATGTACACCACAAAGGAGTGGCGGCAACTGTTAGCTAAAGTATATCAACATCGACAAAGGAGAATGCTTATGACAACATGCAGGTTTGAATGTAGCAATGAAACTGAGAACGAGATGCTTTCCACTAGAACCTGGCAGGCGGTAAAAGAATGGGATGAGTACGCTAAGAAACAGGTAATAGTCTGTAGGATGACAAACAAGGAAAAAGAAGCTTATCGTGTTTACCTGTCTATCGAAGACAGGGTAAAGGCATCGGTTTCTATATGCTTTGAAGCGTCCGACAAGACCGGCAGATTCTATGAATTAATCTTGGACAAAGGAGAAGAACAGAGGATATCTGTACCAGTAAATGTAAAGGCAAATATCTATTATGAAAAACCGGATTATGAGGACAGATAACCGAAGAGAAACATAAAACTGTAAGACATACGAGATAAGAAGTAAAAGAGTTAATATAGTTGGAAAAATGGGTGTGGCCGGACATTATAGTCCGGCTGAACTCATATATTAAAAACATATTAATTATTCACATTAACTATTATGTTTAAATAAGATACTGCCGATATATATGATATGGAGTTACTATATCATCAAGGAGGATATCTTATGGTAAGAATGCGCGTCAAAGAATTACTGGCAGCAAAGGGACATTCCAAGTATTGGTTGTTTAAACGGATGGGTCTCAGCTACCAGAATATATCAAGGATAATGGATGGAGAAACTGATGGAATCAGGTTTAAAAATCTAGAAAAACTATGCAAACTCTTAGAATGTACACCCAACGATCTGTTTGAAATTAAGTATGAAGAAGAGTAAGTATGTTAAGATATGATGAAAAAGATAGATTGAAATTTCTATAAGAGGAGACTAGCTATGAACAAGAGAACAAAATTGATTATATCATTCCTATTGGTAATTTCATTATGCTTATGGGAGAAAACGCCAACTAATATATTTGCTGACGAGACCAAGAACACCAAACTAGATGAGAATTTAGTACGTAATATGTATTGTGGTTATGATGTGACGGCTGGAAAAAATATAATGAATCCAGATGCGTTAAAACGTAGCCAACCTATAATTGATCCCGAAAGTAATTATAAGAATCATATTACACCCCAATATGGTGGTATGACACAGAATAAAACTATTATATCAAGTAGTATCAAAACAGAGAATTCTGAATATGCTAATCATATCAGCAATGGTGTCTTTGGTAATATTTTTGTGATAAATGTTGATATGGATGCATCATTTGCTAAGAGTGATAAACTCTCTAAAATAAGTTCCGAAAGATATGAAATATACTCTATGTATAAAGAATATTGCAGATATTATTTGGAAGGGGTTAGAGATGAAGATTATAAAAACTATCTTTCAACGAATTTTAAAGAAGACTTGTATAAGGTGAATTCAAGAAGTTTGGCAAAACAGTTATTTGATAAGTATGGAACACATCTTATAACTGGATACATATTTGGTGGACGAATGGATGTAACCAATTACATGGCTACAAGCTCAGAAGAACATGATTTAAGGAATGCAAAGAGTTTCTCTGAGAAAATGGGTGGATTTATTAGCAAAGTCAGTGCCGGAGAAAAGGTTTCTTTTCAAGAAGAAGTTGCTAGTGTTGAAACTGATTCTGAAACTATAAGCGAGTTTGACTTGAGAGCCTATGGTGGCGAAGGCGGAAGTATGGCTACTGTAAGTGATATGTTTACATATAGTAATGTTATTGTGGACAATGGGAATGGAAACAATTCTAATGCAGCAAGGTATAATTATCAAAGATGGACTGACTCAATAGACAGAGGGGTTAACCTTACCATAGTTGGCATTCCGGATAATGGAAATGCTAAGGCAATTCCTTTGTGGGATTTACTTGATTACAATGATTCAAGAAGTATTGAAATTCGAGAATTACTGATAGACGAGTTCATAGAACGCTGTGGAGATGGGTATAGTAAATATCTTGAAAAATATGCACCTCAAGCTGTATCAAATCAACGTAGAGAAGAGATTAATTTTGGATTTCCTGTTATGAATGGAGTCTATATTCGTACCCCTAATGATTACTTCTATTATGTTGATGCTGAGGACTTGGTGAGGGGAAAGGAACATAATGAAGTACACAAAGGGGATAAAGTCTATTTAGACTTAGAAAATGTTTTTGAGGATAATATCGAAGTGTCTTGTCAAAATGGCAAACCGATTGACGAGCGAGCCGGGGTATTTGAGGTAAAAGATGTAAGCGGAAATTTTGCAGTTGTTGTGAAAAACAGTAAAGGAGAAAAACATACTTATATTGATGTGCCGATTCAAAATACGGTATTTGAAGGAGGAATGGGAACAGAAAAATACCCATATATAATTGTAAACAAGGATCAGTTTGGGAAAATAATGAATCAGAATTATTCATCATTTCAGCTTCAAGCAGATATAGACTTTGGAGGTGAAAAATTGACATCTTTTGGAGAATTTGGAGGTACACTAGATGGCAATTTTTGCAAAATAAAGAATTTTATCATAGAAGCCGGTAAGGATTATGGATTGTTTTCCAAATTGACTAAAGATGCTACGGTAAAAAATCTTGGAATTTTTAATGCTGGTACCTCGACTAACTCGTCACAATTTAGTGCCGGTGGTTTGAACTATGGGGAAGATTATGAAAAAGACACATATACTGTTAATTCGATTGAAGCTCTGAATGCGGGGATTATATGTGGTGTAAACGATGGTGTTATTAGTAATTGTTATGTTCAGGATTGTTACATAAGAGATATTATAAAAAATAATGATTCTTATGAGGATACTCTTCATAATATAAATATATGTATAGGGGGGATAGCTGGGAAGAATAATGGAGAAATCAGTAGCTGTATGGTTAATAATTCCCAACTCTTAGGATCATATATTTATACAAAGGATGATAAGAATAGTAATATTTATGTATATTCAGGGACATTGGTTGGAGAATTATGTTCTGGTACAGTACAGTCTTGTGTTGCTGATCAAGGGACAAATGGAACAGTAATGTCTCAAATCATTAATGAATATTCAGGATCATTATGGGATCCAGATGTTACTGCAAAAGCATATTCTACAGGGTTTATTGGATATTGTGATGGAACTGCAGTTATTAAAAATTCATACTGTTATGTTAGGAATATACATAATAATAATTTATATCCAGCAGTGGCATCTGAATTTCATTCAACAGATATGAATCTTAATGCCGAGGTACACCAAGCATATGCCAACGCAACAATTATTTGTGGAGATAACTTTAATGCCACAGTGACTAATTCCTATGCGTATTCAGATGATGAGAATTTGCAAATAGTTGGTATAAGGCCTACTGAAAATTGTAAAAAATCGACTGACCAAGAAGAATATTCATCACTTCTAATCTTTGAAAAAAGGAAAATAGAGAACACGGGGGCTTTTGATAGTATAGGTCTTGATAAGGCAAGTTATGATTATGATACAGCTAATAATGCTTTTTCAAGGATAAAACATATATTAACTAAAAACAGAAGTGATTTTATAGAAATATCCTTAGACGAATCAGGGGATGATTTCCTTCTCACAGATGTTTATTCAGGCTCGATTTATAGATTACATGGAATAAAGTTGAAAAAATCAATTAATAAGGAGAAGAATGAGGATATATCTATTTTCAATGTAAAGGTGGTTGATGTAAAAATCAATGTAGATAACGACAAATACAGAAATATGACAGATAGAAAATTGTTTTCAACTGACCCGAACAAATATCAGTTAGTATTCTCTATATATGGTGGCGAAATAAATGATAAAAATTATACTTATTTAAAAGTAAGAGAGAAAAATCTAGTCGATATTAAAGTCGTTTCTGACGATTTAGGTTCAACTCATATGTATTATGATGAAGTGGAAGATTATTTTAATACATGGTCTGCAGATAAAATAAACATTATTAAAGTGATGACTGATGGAACTAGCGAACCTGTGGGAAAATATGAGCAGTCAAAGATAAGTCTTACTAACAAATATGACGAAATAGGAATAGGGGAAAATACAATTCAGGTAGAATATAATGATGGAACTGAAAAGTATACTTCATCATATGTCATAAATGTTGAAGAAAGAAAGTTAGTTTCTGTTGAGCTTTCAGAACCTGTAAAAAAAGAGTATAGGGTTGGTGAAGTATTTGATGTATCCGGCATGACTATGACTTTGAAATATGATAAGGGGAATCCAGATACAAAAGTGATAAAACTTGATAAGGATGATAAAAATATTGAGATAATAAATGGTACGATAGTTAAAGGTGAAAACAAGATTGCAGTAACATATAAAGATTATAAGACAGTTGGTTATGTCACCGTCACTGGAAAAGATGATGGTATTTTTACCCCTACACCTGAACCAACCGAAACGCCTACGACTGATTCAAATGGGACCCCTACACCTGAACCAATTGAAACGCCTACACCTGACCCAACTTCTGTGCCTACTCCAACACCTCTTATAGAGCCAATTCCTACTCCGATCAATCCTGGGGTTATTGCAGGTTTAGTATGCTTTATATTTGCAGCAGTGGGAGTGGTAGTTTATATCATTAAAAAGAAAAAAGAAAAAATATCTTCTAATTCCGATACGAATGTAAATGATAATAGTGATAATGACAAGGATGCAGAAGACGGAGATGAATGAATGCACAATAAGACGATTAGAGTATTTCTTATAATAGTCATAATTCTCGGAATAAGTATAAGTAAAGGTAATTTTAGTGCCTCGGCAAATAAAAGCGTAAAGGATGAACTTGTTGTTGATGTTCTATCTGTAGAAGGGGATTGTGTAATTGTTACATATAATGATGTTGAAATTCTTATTGATTCTGGAACCTCGGATAAGGATTTTGAGAAGATAAAAAATAAGATGGAAGATATCATGAAAAATGATGATGAAAGGAAATGGGATTATCTCATATTTACACATCCACATGAGGACCATATTGGGAACGCTGTAAAGATAATGGAATTATTCACTAAAGGTGAACCTAATTGGTCATTAGGTACGATTGTTGATTATGATTTTCCAGAACTAAATAATGATTTTTATAAGACAGATGTAGCTAAAGAGTATAGATCTAATCGACAGGATACTTGTAGGAAGACGAAAGCGGAATATTTTACTGCTTCATCTTTAAGTGTGAATACATTGTTGAAAAACTTTTCTTTAAGTGATAATTGTAATTTGTATATCTTATTTAATAAATATGATACATATGATAAGGTTACAGATAATGGTAAAAATACTTTGAAGTTGAACAAGGAACCTAATTTATTAAGCGTTTGTTGTCTGATTAAATACAAGGATAATAAAATCTTATTTACAGGTGATTTGCCAATTGAAGCAGAAGAAAGTTTAATCTATTATCATCAAAATATATTGGATGGTGTTACCTTGTACAAAGCAGCACGTCATGGTAGCACAACTGCAAATTCAGATGAGTTGTTAGAAGTCATTAGACCCCAATATATAACAGTTTCAAGAATGAGTAAAGCAAATGTTTTATCAGCTTTTTCAAGATTTTTTAAATACACTGATTACATTTATCCTACTTCTGTAGAATATACATCAACAAAAACATATCCAGAACTATATGGTGATGAGGTGTTTAAATTTAACGGCTATAATATGACGGTTCAAGTTTCGCATAACTGTTTTGGTGATAAAACCCCTTATCCATTATGGGATACATACATAGATGAATATGGCGTATACTGGTTTGCTACTGAGTTGGATAATGAAAGCAGTTCAATTTCAGAATTGGTTTCAGTGTATACATTTGATGAAGGAAAACCTACAAATAGTAATTGTACATTAGTTAAATATGGACATTATGATATTTTGATTGATTGCGGTAGCTCTGAAACTGATGATATATCTTTTGTTGATTTGTTATCAAAGTATGTTGTAGATAAGAAAATAGAATATGTAATTGTTTCACACTATCATGTTCATAGTATAAGTCAACTTATTGATACAAGATGGAAAAAGGGAGTATTTAGTACCTTTAATATAGGAACTGTAATCGATGGAAAAGGAACCAATTTTGAATCCCAAAAAGAAGACTGCGTGTTTTATTCTGAATATAAGGAAAAAGTAAAATTAGCTGACAGGAATATTACGATAAAGTCAGGCGGTTTTGAACCATTTAGAATAAACGATTCTCTCTCTTTTTCAGTATTTGGAAATGGAAACGGAGATAGTGATTTAATTGATGAGAATGATTATTCATTAATAACGATATTTGATTTCCATGGGCTAAAAATGCTATTCGTTGGTGATCTTGAAGATTATACAGGTGTTATGGAAAACGATAATCTAAAGAAAAAAATTAAAAATGTAACGTTTTTAAGGATGTCTAATTCGGCAGTTACCCCTTCAAATATGAAATATATTAGTGAGTTTGCGGAGCTAACGAAACCCTACTATATAGTTATAGGTACGCCGATTGGTTATAGACTAAGTAATGGCAAGGTTTTATTTAGTGAATCTTCACTTCGAAAGATTAAAAACATTTTTGGCATTCCTCAATATGGGCATTTGTTTTTTAAAGGATATCTGGGAAGTGATATGCAATATCACTATAATACGAATCCGAATGAGAACAAGGTGAATTTTATAGCTGAATATAAGGGAGGAATTACAAGACATGGAATGGAATAATTAAACATAACTGTCAAGTCAAGGAATTCTGTGGTATTATGTTTTTGATGGCAGAGTAGAATATCTCGGATACGTAGACGAAATCGGATACTTCTACTATTCAACAACTGATTGATGGAGTTCTGCAGTAGTTGAGTGCTTTATGAATTTGTTTTTTATATATCGGGCGGATCTGATACCGCTCGATATTTTTTGAAGAGTAGTTTGTATCGAAGTGTCGAAAGCCCGCAGGTAGCATATGGAATTCATTTTTAAAATCTACCTCGGTAGTTGTGGTATATTGTTACACAAAAGTTAACAGATGTACAATAACAAATATCAGACAGAAAGGGGAGTATGTATGAGTGCAGGATTAGGTTTTCTAGGGTTTATAGTACTGTTTGTTCTGCTGATGGGAAGTAGTAAGTGGTTACTGACTTATGAGAGACAGGAGAAAATAGCAAAGGAGAGAAGAGTAATAAACTCAGACATGCTCAGCCGTGATTACAGCGATGTTCCTTCGATAATAAACTGTCCCAGATGCGGATCAAAGGCTCATGTAACTACTTCAGTATCGATTCCTTCCATATTGTCGGAACCCGGGAAGTTAGAGTTCAATAAGTTTGACATTAGGATTTATCATTCGGTTCATTGTAACAGTTGTTCCCTTGGTACCGGAAACCGTGAGGAGATGGCAGAAGTTATGAGAGATTGGAATTCTCAGAAGATGATTGAAAAATGAATGTTGAAAAGCCAGATTTTGGTCTGGCTTTTCTTATTTCTATGGCTATAGTTCCCTGTTTTTGTCCTTTGTCGGGAAGAGTAAGGTTCGGTCTGGTTCATCAAGAAATTTCGTGATACTTTCTTCCATGGAGTTCAGTCTGTTATGCTCTCTTTCTTTAAGATGATATGAGTCATATAATGCCTTGCGGTCAGCTTTTAGTTTCTGTAAATGTTCTTCAATGTCTCTGACCTTCAGGGTGACAGGATCTATTCCGCTGTTCTTCAGCCAACTCTTGGCTCCTTCATACAGGCGGAGCTGGTAATCATGTTCCCTCTCGTATCTCTCTTTATCTTTGGATTTCTGATAATTATCACCGTACTTTTTATTCTCGGCATATCGTTTTGCAAACGTCAATATCTGGCTAAAATCTCGGATCTTTTTATCAAGATCTGCTACGGTTCGCTTCTGGTTGCGGGCCTGCATCTGCAGTTCTCTTATTCTTGTGTGGAGCTCTTCTCTGGACTGAAGTCCAAGATCACCCAGTTCAGCATACATCGTTGCTACACGCTTCAGATTTTCTTTATCCTGATACTTGGATAGAGCGATGCTTTTCGATAGTTTTTCTTCGGAAATATCGACGAGTTTTGTCGGTGTATAAGCGGTTCCCTGAATCGTTTTTAAGATAGGAGAGAGTCCTTTCTCCTCTATACGTTCTTTTATTCTTTCCTTTGTGTAATCGGGTCCTAAAGTGTTTGCCCGGCCTCTTACAAAACGGTCTTTTCCAAAGGGGCGAAAAGTGATGTATTTGGCAGATCCTTCACCAAATGTTTCTCCACGAATCTCATAGCCTTTGTCTTTCATAAGAAGCAGAAATTCTTCATATGTTTTGGCCACTCGGATGCATTCATTTATATCTTTCTTTACCTGGGATTTCCAGGAATCACCCTTTTTGGTGTGATACCATTCACTATAAGTTTTCCCTGTTTCCCTGAAGTCTTTTATGACGGATTTGTTGTGTTCGGCACATAGCTCGTCGCTTATATCCCGGATATGGTAGTAGTTCTTGAAAGTGGACCGGAATTTATGGTGATCTATGTTATCGGCGGCTGCGAATATGATGTGGTTATGTATATGTTCACGGTCTATATGCGTTGCAAAAACATAGGAATATCTGCCCTGCAGGAAACGGTCGGCAAGCTCTTTGCCGATCTGGTGGGCTTCTTCTCCGGATATCTCCCCCGGGGCAAAGGATTGGATGAGATGATAGGCTATATTTTTGTCAGGAGATTTGGTTTTTCCTAAGGCAAATTTGAAATCATACTCAGCCGTTTCCCTGCCGCAGCCGAATGTGGTCACCAGCACATTATCATCTGTTTTATGAGGGTTGCATATGTATTCTATCGCCCTTCCGACGGTAGCATTGATAGCATGGATTTTTGTAACTGCCATATCTTATCCATCTCCTTCTTAAGTTCATCTATATCCGACTGAAATACGCTCCGGGTCTCATTGCAGCGGTGTGCTACCTGATTAATATTGTTGGATATGTTACTAAGCAGAAAGTTGTACCGCTGTATCTCGGAAAAATCTATATCAAAGACATATCCGTCCCTGATAAGCTGGCGTATCAAGGCGGACTTACTTTTCTTGCCTGACATCTTAAATTTCTTATCTAAAAGCTCAGCTTCGTCTTCTGTTAAGTATACCTGGATAGGAACAGTCCTTGTTCGTTTATACATTATGATCTACCTCTTTTCTTATGATTATATGATTCGGCTTTTACTGTTTTTTTATGATAATGGCCGAATGATGTATTTGCGTTGTCTGATGATTTTACAGGTTTCTAAAACCGGGGGATAGGGGAACTCCCCTGCAAGCTAAAACGGGTGATTTTTTCAGACATGAAAATGCCCGTTTGCCGACACTCTGTCATGAAGAGTGTCATGCTTGCTATCCGAGCGAACCCCCGTTTTCGGGGTTCGCATTATTGGGTACAGCGGGCAGAAACAAGGCAGTAAAAAAAACAAAAAACTGCTAAGGCTCTCCGGTAGGGAGAACCGTAACAGTTTCTGCGTTAAAGTTTTGTGATTTGGCAGAATTATTGTAACATATATAGATGCATAAAGCAATTAATACTTAACAAAGATTTTGAATCAATCAGAGAACCGTCCCGCTGATTGATGCTTTTAGTCAACCATGTCAACTCATTTCATATTTTATTCAAACATCTAAATCGGGAATCATTTCTTTATTTTTTGTTTAAGTTTTAATATTGGATTTTCACATGAACATGCCGCTTCAATTTCTTCATCAAGATTATGATTACTAGGCATACTATTGTAAATATAATTATTCAAAAAACAGCTTTCTAAACCTATAGCATATTGTTTATATATATATCCAATACCTGTTTCATCAAATATTTTATCATTGAATGCATAAATATCAGTGGGTCTTTTAAAATATGGTACCTCTTCATATAAATCTAGCATATAAACAATAAGTTCTGCAACAGCAAGATTACCATTTGTAAAACTTTCTTGATCTTGTCTTGTTACATCCCTAAAAAGCATAGGCTGGGATAATTCATAAAGAAATTCAATATTTTTTTGTACCTTTGGATTTAAACATAAATCAGTAAATTGAATCATTTCTTTTTGAGTTCTACCAGTGTCATCATAAATATATTCGTCAAATCCAAAATTTTCATAATGCTCATAGTTATATCCTTCGATTCTTTCACCAATTAAATCATCTAACATATCAGTCTTTTTTGAAATTTCTTTTTTGCTACTTACTTTAAATATCGTAAGCCAATCTTCTTCATCTACAAAGTCCATATTAGCTGTTGCTACTAAAACCCTAATTTCTTCTTCTGAATATTTGGGATATTTTTTGCATAACTCTTTAATTCTAGCTTCTATCTGTTCAGCAGTAATAGTTTCATCTACCACTTCTTCATATCCAAATTTTTCGCCGATAGCTAAAATTTCTTCAGGATTCTGTAATTCATTAATCTGTTCAATAATAGTTGCTTTTTCATTGTCACCTAAATCACTATTACCATTAATATAATCAATAATATTTGTTCTGGTTTGACTTAATAGAGTTGTAACCCCTTTCATCTTTTTAACATAGCTGTTTTTCGCCTTTTTGGCCTTTGCTTTTGTCTTTGTGGCATAAATTTTCTCAACGCCTTCATCTTTAAAATTTTCTAATTTAGACAAACTATAATCGGAGTATTCATTTTTAGATACCAGAGACTTATAAGACTTGAGCAAGCTTTTCTCCATCTTCTTCTGATATTTTACGAATTTAGATGGTTTTGCACTATCAAGCAATTCCTTGTACTCATTATAAGTTTCATTAATGCTCGCCTTATCCTTGCAGGCCTTAATGGCCGTTACACCATTGTTGTAGTATTCGGTCAATTTGTCGTACTCTTTAGCGGTATAATAACTCTTACTATAATATTTATATACCTTTTCCAAATTCTTTAATGCCTTAGATTTATTCTTCTCTAAAGTATCTTTTGATGATTCCGCAGCATATGCCGCTATATTTCCGCCAAAATCAAAGCATAATGGGATAAAAGTTAATGCGATTCCCAAAAATACAATAGCGCCTAATGTTTTTACCGTATATTCCGCCACTTTAGATTTAAACTTTTTACCCATTTTGTTTACCTTCTTTCATTTTATGATAATGACGAATTCCATTCTGTTGTCTGCCCGATTTTTGAATCCAGGCTTATCAAAAATCAGATACTTCTAGTTTTTCTTCAAAATTATTATATCACTAAGCATCCTTTGTTTCAATAACATTATGGGGAGATGCCAATTTTTGAATGTTATGGATTTATACAATACAACCCCTGTTTTAGGTTAGGGGTTGCCGAAAAAAATATACAGATACATTTGAGTTAGTCTTGACTAACCGGGGGGGGGTGATATAATAATAATTAATCTTCTGCCAGAAGATCAGAAAAACAAAGGAAGGGGAAAACTATTTATGAAAAAACATTTTTTAAGACTTATGGGAGTTGTACTTGCCATGGTGCTTATTATTGGGACGGTGCCCGTGAGTGCAGCCAAGGTTAAGTTGAGCGTAAAGAAAAAGACTATGTATGTTGGCGATTTATTATTCATTGAATTAAAAAATGCTAGTGAATCTGTAAAGTGGAACTCTACTAATGGAAAAGTAGCGGTTGTAAATCATGGGGTTGTTACTGCTTTAAGTAAGGGGAAGGCAACCATCTATGCATCCTATAAAGGAAAGAATTATAAGTGTAAAATAACTGTTAAAAACAAACCTAAAATGCAAACACCTAAGCTTTCAAAAGATACAAAGGTAGGTGATGTTGTTGCTATGGGTTGTTATGAGCAAGATAACAATTTTGACAATGGTATGGAACCTATAGAATGGAGGGTATTAGATAAAAAGGATGATAGATGCTTGTTGATATCCAAAAATATTATTGCAGCAGAAAATTATGAAACGGAAAAAGTAGATACTACATGGGAAACTTGTGCGTTGAGAAAGTGGCTTAATGAAGATTTCTATAATACAGCGTTTAATAAAACAGAAAAAAACAATATCTTAAAAACGAAAGTTATTAATGCTGATAATGCACGATATTTAACTGTTGGGGGAGAGAATACTAAAGACAAGATATTTTTGTTAAGTATTGATGAGGTTGAAACATACTTTAGCTCAGATACATTCGATTATGTTTATTTTGATCGATGTGCTGAATGTTCAGATTATGTAAATAGTAAGTTTTTGGTTCAAATGAAACATTATGAAAAAAATTTTCATTCATGGCTCTTACGTACTCCGGGATTGACTCCTGATAAGGTTGCATTTGTACAAACAAATGGTGAAATTGATTATTCTGGTGCAGCAGTTGGTCCCAGCAAGCAAGTTCTTGATACTAAATGTTATGGTGTTCGACCTGCTATGTGGGTCAAAGTTGAATCGTAAATCATGTTATGGATGTATAGAAGGGAGCCATTGCGGCTCCCTTTTTGAATGATTATTAAGCCAAGATTGTGTTTTTTTAGGGCTTCACTTTTTTACTAATAATTATTATTACCTGATGCAGCTATCATTTCCAAACGAGCCTGATGTTCTTCTGTTTCAAATAAGTTCAGGGCTTCTTGCAGGTTGTTTGCTCTTTTGGTCAAGGTATATGCATAAATGGCATTATACGCACGGGTGTTTACGTATTGTGAAGGAAGCCACTTAAGACTGTCATCTTTTTCAAGTTTGGATATATCCTGTTGTATTTCAGATACTTTTATTTTACTTTCCTGAATCAGTTTATTCTTTTTGGAGAAATTCTTAAAACCTATATATGCCAAAAAAACACCGATGGGTACTGTTATAAGAGATGCAATAACATTACCCATATCTTTTTCTATATCGGCAGCTACAACACCGATTCCGAAAAATAGAAAGAGGCAGGCGAAAGCCAATGCGGTACCCATTTTTTGGCTTAGTTGTTTAATTTTTATAGCATTCTCTTTTTGTAACGAATCTATCTCCTTTTCCTTCTGAGCTATTTGTTTCATTACGGGTTCACTAGATTGTAATTCTTGAAGAAGTAAATCTCTTTCAGATTCACTATTTGTTTCATATCCAATCTTACCGGGTTGTGTGTGAATATTTGAGGTGTTATCACCATTTTGATTTGCCCCACACACATTACAAAATACAGCTCCTGATTCTAATTCATTTCCACATTTTATGCAAAACATTCTGCACACTCCTTTTCCTAGAGAATTTTAAATGATTTCATATGGATTTTTACATATAAATCATGTGACAATTTTAGCACAGGGGGGGGGTATTGTCAATACATTTAACAAGAAAATGTATAAATATTTTGAAAATAATATTACCATAATTTTCTGGCATAAGTACAAGTTATAGGACATATTTTATGAGATAATCAGAGAAGATGAGGGAGTAGCAACTTTTTTTGGATACTTTTTTTGTAATATTTTTGGAAAAGGATGACGGAAGTGAAAGCTTTGGTGAGAAAAATCATCAATAATGAAAATGATAAAAATGGGGTTTTGAAAACTGATATTGCAGCCGGAAATATGACCGGCAACAATATCGTGAAAAAGAGGCGGTTTGCCATGGATGGCAGCGTCTTTGTTCGGAGGATCTGGTATGACACTATTTACGCACGGAGGCACAAATAGATATATAAAAAGGCTTTATGAAATAAACTTTGATAAACGTGAAAATGAAAACATAGGGACAGATTGGCTTAAAATGAATATGTAACCTTGCTAGGGGCACTTGATAGTTATGATCAGGTGTCCTTTTTCTTTTTTACTTTTTTCGGACCATAGCAGCCTTTATGGCGACGACATAGGAAAATACCAGGTTATTTTGGGACATTGGGCATGATTTTGTACATATTACCAGGTGAGAGGGAAAAAATATCAAAAAAACTTTGAAAAAAGTTTCAGTTTCGTGTGAAAAAACAACAGTGAAAGTACAGATTGTTTATGGGGGGATAAATATCAGGATATTAAAACTTTATTAACTATCTTCTGAGAGGGAAATTTCTTGGGAAAAGACCGGTTGCGAAAGTAAAGATTGTTTATAGAAGGGGGAAAAAATAAGTTTTGGAGGTGGTGCATAAGACGGAAGGTTATAAATAACTAATTATTAAAATTTTATTAAAAAGTGCAAAAGAACCCCGAAAGTTGGGAAAAATCGAATTTTTTTTTACAGTGTAATAGTAGAGGGAGTATAAATCGTCTCAATATAACATGGGTGCTGTCTGAAGCAGATATGCCCCTACCGTTAACGATCATGATACGACCGAAAACTGAATATTTATAGGCTTAAGAAGCATCCGGTTTCTTGGAACGACTCTCTTGAAAAAAGAATCTAGACAAGATTAGAAAGGTGGGTGCTTTATGGTCAAAAAGAATTCTTACGCAAAAGAGAAGCAGTACGCAAATGGCGGAACACGAAACGGAAGGTATTACAGGACGGGACTTATCCCCTATGATACAATACGCTGTATCTGTAAGGGGGATAATAATGCATTTGAGGAGGTAGTAAAAAGGTATGAGAAAAGTGCATGGCGCTGGGCAAAAGATATCGCGGAAAACGAGTTTGATGTGAAATGCCTGTACGGGGATGAACAGGATATGACCCAGACGATATGGGAAAGCTTACAGGAGCTTTTGAAGGTCAGATTTAAGCCCAAAGAAAGCAAAAGTGAAACGGAAAAAGAATTTGTAACATATATCGAAAAAGCAGTAAAGAATTTCCTGAGAAATGAGATCAGGAAAGAGTTGCCGAAGCTTAAGTATGAAGAGAGTATGGATCCGAACAGGGTGGACAATTCATATCGTCAAAGAAGATTAAAAAGAGAAGACGAGCATGAAATATGTATCTGGAAGATCGTGATACCGTTCAGGGACAGAAGGCTGATAAAAGTGCTTGAAAAAGGGCTTTCCGGATTAGAGGCAAGGCACAGGAAAGTACTTGAACAGGCAATGCTTAACAACTTTAAAAAAGATGCGATTGCGGAACTTCTGGAACTTGAAGAAAAAAGTGTGGAAAACTATCTTAGCGAGGCTATAGGGATACTAAAGAAGTATAAGGAAGACGGAGACAAATAGGCATTTTAGATCCTTACCATAGACAGGTTTGATGACAGATTGAGGGTTGCAGTGCCCCGGCTGTTATCAGCCCTATAAAGCATATGAGATATGTGGCCTGACAGTGCCCTGCGTTTCGTGTGCTTTACGGGCTGATAAGACAGATGTGATTTGGCAGTCACTTTTTTGTTGGCTCAACTGAACATTGACAATTGAATACCATGTCCTGCAGAACGCAGGGAGCAGTGAGTTGCGATACGGATACGCCATAATGGTCCTTCTTATATATGGAGAAAGACGGATTCATCTTGAGGGACCGGAGCGATGGATATCAGTACAAAATAGGGTTGTGGAACTCTAGGACTATGACGCTGTTCTTTATAATGATACTTCCCGATGGGAATGGGGCCGTGGAGGCTGGTGGAATACCAATGTGGCACGAACCTGGTGCCGCTGCAGGACATTATTTTTTATAAAAGATTTAAGGCCGTTAAGGTCTGCCAATCTGTTCCTACCTATATATAATAGGCGGGAACTGATGGGCAGATGTTTCTGTGCCAATTATATTTCAGCGAGAGGAGCGTAATAGGATGAAGAAGTATGATCCGGAAGAACAGGTGGAGTGTACATACCGGGGAATGACAATGGGTATACCCGTGAAGCTCTTTACCAGCATGACCTTCAGGGTGGGTCTCGACGGAAAAAAGTTTGTCCGTTATAAAGAAGGAGCCTACCTGTATTCTGTAAGCGAGAGGGAGTTCTTTGACATTGCCCATGAAGCCAAGGCTGTTTATAAGAGAAACAGGATGGTGCTTGTCAAGCTTGAGCTGGTAGATAAGTATATGGAGCTGTTCAGGGAAAGAAGTTAAGGTATGCAGAGGATATTTTTGAGATACTGAAAAAAAGACTTGACTTTTTAGTAACTGAAAATGTATAATGGATTCATAGCGAAAGGGGGTGCACAGTTTGGCAAAATTAGGTAGACCTAAGAAGGATGTTCACCGTGAAAATGCAGTAATGGTAAGGTTCACGGATGCAGAATATGAGAAATTGAAGGACTGTGCCGCCCAGAGTAACTTGACCGTGGCGGAAACCATAAGAAAAGGAATCATTGATATAATAGGTTCCGAAAAGTAAGTCTTGTCAGTCCTCTCTTCCTATCTGCAGTGAAAGGAAGTACACAACATGGCAAAGGTTAGGAAAGATACAAAGGGACGGGTATTGCATAAGGGAGAGTCATATAATCGGACAAAGGGTCTTTACTGTTATAATTTTACAGATCCATCCGGCAACAGGATATTTATTTATTCCCGGGATCTTGGGGATCTCCGTGAGCGGGAGGAAGAGATAGCCAAGAACAGGCTTGATAAGATAGATATCTATACGAAATCAAGGTCTGATCTGAACTATGTGTTCGACAGATATATAACAACAAAGACAGAACTCCGCAGCACAACGATGACTAATTATGTATTTACCTATGACCGTTATATAAGAAATGGCTTTGGCAAGAAAAAGATAGGTGAGATAAAATACTCGGATGTTTTGATGTTCTACAATTCTTTTCTTGAAAAAGGTCTGAAGATCAGTACGGTTGACTCGATGCACTGCATCCTTCATCCTGCTTTCCAGATGGCTGTAAGAGACTGTATTATAAGGAACAACCCGACTGATGGGGTAATGGCTGAGCTTAAGAAGAAACTAAAGGGCAGGCCTGAACCAAGGCATGCGCTTACCATTGAAGAGCAAAGGGCGTTCTTAAGATACCTGGATAAGCCGGAGAACGAAAGATGGAAGAATCTGTTCATAGTGATGTTTGGAACAGGATGCAGAGTCGGAGAAATAATCGGACTGAGGTGGGAAGATGTTGATTTCAGTAAGAACACGATCTGTATAGACCACAGCATCACATATTATCCGAGGCATGACAATGATTACAAGTGTGAGTACCGGGTTGCGCTCCCGAAGACGGTGGCCGGCATAAGGACGATTCCTATGCTGGACAAGGTAAGAGAGGCTCTGCAGGCAGAGAAGGAGTACCAGGAATCTACAGGAATGAGATGCATATCGCAGGTTGATGGTATGTCGGGATTCATTTTCTTTAACAGATACAGGACGCTCCATAACCCCAACAGCCTTAACAAAGAGATCAAGCGTATGGTTATTGACCATAATGCCTCTGAAGAGGTTAAGGCAAGCAGGGAACACAGAGAGCCGGTACTTATACCAAGATTCAGCTGTCATATTACAAGACATACTTTCTGTAGCAGGCTCTGCGAGAATGAGACTAACATCAAGTGTATCCAGGGAGTAATGGGGCACAAGGAAATACAGACCACTCTGGATATTTACGCAGAGGTCTCAGAAGCAAAAAGACAGGAAGTATTTAAGGAATTAAACAGTAAAAATGTTTTTTAGGAAGAGTCCGTGATGGACTCACTACAAGTACACAAAAAAATAGCTAGTCCTACATTTGTACACGATTTTTCAAATCTTCGGTGCAATTCGGTGCAGGACAGCGACAAATGAAAAAATGTAACAGTTGGCTTTATTGCAAGACTGTGCAAGAGGACAACAAGTATCGGGTAATAATCCCGACGTTGAAGTCGCTGAGTTAAAGAGGATTAAGAAGAGTATAAAATTAGAATAATAAGATTATGAATGCCGGTCGAAAGACCGGCATATATTTTGACCACTAATGACCACTTAAAAACTGTGGTCAAACGAGCCATTAAATTGACATCCTTCCCTATATATGCTATCATGTGCTATAAGGGGTTTTAGGCGAATCAGAAGGAGGTAAGATAGATGGTAAAATTCTATATATGTGAAACATGCAAAAACATAATAACAAAAATCGTAGACTCTAAGGTACCCGTAGTATGCTGCGGTAAGCCCATGAAAGAGCTCGTACCCGGAGCAGTGGACGGAGCACTCGAGAAGCACGTACCGGCAGTGACTATAGAAGGAAATACAGTAAAGGTACAGATAGGTGAAGTGATACATCCTATGATGCCGGAACACTATATCCAGTTCATAGCACTGGAAACCAAGAACGGAGTACAGATCAAGAACCTCAAGGCAGGGGATGAGCCTAAGGCAGAGTTCTTACTCGCTGACGGCGATGAGGCAGTGGCAGTGTATGAGTATTGTAATCTGCATGGGCTGTGGGTGAAGAAAATCTAAATCATAATATAAGAGTTCCAAAAAAGAAAAACATTGTGAAAAGACTGGTGTGACTAAGAAATGGCATTTGATAACTCAAAGAAATATACCCCATTTGAGAAGAAAGTATGGCTCTCTTCCCCTACTATGCACGGTGAAGAGATAGAGTACGTAAAAGAAGCATATGAGACCAACTGGATGAGTACAGTAGGTGAAAACATAAATCAGGTAGAGAAGCTGGCATGTGATAAAGTGGGATGCAAATATGCAGTAGCACTTTCTGCCGGTACGGCAGCACTCCACTTAGCCATGAAGCTCGCAGGACTTGACCTGTATGGCCAGCCTCAGGTAGGGCATGGGGCACTGGAAGGTAAGAAGGTGTTTGCCAGTGATATGACATTTGATGCTACGGTAAACCCTATAGTGTATGAGGGCGGTATACCGGTATTCATCGATACAGAGTATGATACCTGGAATATGGATCCGGTGGCTCTGGAAAAGGCATTCGAAATATACCCCGAGGTAAAGCTCGTAGTAATGGCTCACCTCTATGGTACTCCCGGTAAAATAGATGAGCTAAAAGCAGTATGTGATAAGCATAATGCCATCATCATAGAGGATGCCGCAGAGTCTCTGGGTGCTACATACAAGGGAAGGCAGACCGGTGTATTCGGTAAGTATAACTGCATAAGCTTCAATGGTAATAAGATCATAACCGGAAGTGCCGGAGGAATGCTCCTTACAGATAGCCTGGAAGCTGCTAACAAGGTACGTAAGTGGTCAACACAGGCCAGAGAAGCAGCATCATGGTACCAGCATGAAGAG
>JAEEGG010009939.1_pt1 | contig 21169 bp, 17 predicted proteins | sample 9134161 | NCBI WGS metagenome assembly JAEEGG01 (sample SAMN16246543, study PRJNA631951) | gut metagenome | biome: gut microbiome; feature: rumen; material: CR-attached | host: Bos | place: Iran: Karaj | collected 2018-10
ATACCTAATATATAATATATATATAATAAGGTACACTCACGGCTCAAAAATGAAAAATTAACCAATTAACCAATTAACCTTTTAACCTTTTTGGTTGCGTGAGATTCGCATGACTATAGTCAATCAGTGGGGCTTTGTCTGCTGACTAATCGGGGGGATGTCCGCTGACATTGCGAGCCTTTGTGGGTGTCGGATGCCCATGCGTTTCCAAAAAACTAAAAAGATTGGAAACGGTTTCCAAAAAAGCAGATAGTTTGGAAACGGATTTGCAGGAGCTTTCCATAGTCCGTAACTTTGCAGCATCAAAGGTTATTGGTTATTGGTTATAGGTTATAGAAGCCAACCAGCCCTAAACGCTAACCTCTAACCGCTAAACGCTAAAATACTCATAACTCAAAATTCAAAAACAAACTATGGGACTTTCTTATCAACCCAAAGCGATCACGCTTTCCTTCAAGGAGGGCAAGCCTGTGACCTACAAGGCTCAGCAGGTGACCTACCCAACCATCAAGTCGAAGGACTTGCTCGCCTATGCGGCCAATGCGGCCAACGTGCCTCTGGCGAACATCGAGTGCTGCGTGCAGGGACTCATCGAGGCCATCGCGTACTTCTGCATCAACGGCCACAGGGTCGTGCTCCCCGAGGTGGGTGGCTTCTTCCTCGGCGTGAAGTCGAAGTCCGTGCCCATGGCGGAGAACCTCAACGTGAAGCAGGCAGTGCAGTCCGTGCGACTCCTCTTCGCTCCAGGCACAGAGCTGCGCGACATGATGACCGAGACAACCGTGGAGTCCGTGCGCCCATCCACAGGCACTGCAGGCACCGACTTCTCTGGCGAAGGCGGCACCAGCCAAGGCGGCAGTCAGAGCGGCGGCAACACTGGCAGCAATACCGGCGGTAACACTGGCGGCGACAACGGTGGCGGCGGCAACGGTCAGCTGATCGATGACGGAGAGTAGTCAAGTTGACAGTTGACAGTTGACAGTTGACAGTTAAGGGGAGCGAGGATTTCTCTAACCTCTAACCCCTAACCTCTAACCTCTCAAAATTTTTTACTCAGAATTAAACAAATTTTACTACAACTATGGCAAGAAAAACTCGCAGTGTAAAGGGACGTGTCTATTACTTCAAGCGTCCGTACATCCTCCACATGAAGGAGGACAAGCCCACGGTCTATAAGATCCAGATCTGCCGTGGACGAGTGGTGAAGGAAGCGGACTTCATCGCATACGCAGCAGGCGCTGCACACGTGCCTGAGACCACCATGATCACGGCCAAGCACGCCATCTTCGAGGCCATCAACTACTTTGTCCTCAATGGCCATGCCGTGCAGCTCGAAGGACTCGGCTCGTTCAGCCCGCGCATCAATTCGAAGACTACCCAGAACCCCGACGAGGTGGGTGCGGAACTCATCACCCGCAAGTACATCAAGTTCAACCCATCGGGCGATGTGCAGGCACTCTGCGCGGCAGAGAACATCTCCTTCGAGGAGAACAAGGCGCTCACCAAGCAGTACATGAACCAGTACGTGTTCCGCATGCGTGACGGTGGCGACACCTTCAAGTACCTCGTGGACATGGAGGGCAGACTCATCACCCACGACAGCGAAGCGCTCCAGTACTGCGACGCTCCTAACGCGACGCCAGAGGAGGCAGGCTGGAACTGGGTACCATACGACCTCGACCTCGGGGAAGCATGGGGCACCAAGGAGGTCACAGTGACCGACCACCGCATCCCCAACCCAGACGGAGAAGGCACCATCGTGGACTATCAGATCATCACCTCGGGCGAAGGCGAGCTGAAGATGACCACACCTCCAGAGCAGGGCGGAACCCTCTCGCCAATGCCATTCGCCTACGTGGCACCCGTAGAGGACTAACCTATGCACTGGTCCGTCAAGGAAACCTTAGCAGCTGTGGCGCTGGCAGTAGCGAGCCTCCTGGCCATCTGGGCTCTGCTCCTGCCGCCACAGGGCGAAATCGACCAATCAGTCCTCCTCAGCATCGCCCAATTCCTCATCTTCTCTGCCACCCTCCTCGGAGTCGATGGCGCCATCGACAAGATGAAGGCACTGCTCAAACAGAAGGACAACACCCCCCAAGGTTAAAAGGTTAATTGGTTAAAAGGTTAATTTTCAAAATTGCAGAAGAGGTTATCACAACATGTGACAACCCCTTCTGTGTTTTGTAGCCTAAATGTTATTTTTGTTCAACGTTTTTCAGGGTAAGACATTATCAACATCGTTGTTCCATTCTTCAGTTTGTCTTCTACCATTATATTCCCCGTTTTTGGAAAATATATAATCTGCTGGTGAGTTTTTTTGCGGAAAAGGCTCATTTTTAACATATCATTTTGTATTGTGAACACTAATTCGTACCTTTGCAGCGGATTTAAAGTGTACGGACACACAAGTGCACGCGTAAATGAGACTCATCAAGCGATTAGACATGTTCATTCTGGGGAATTTCCTCACGCTGTTTGCAGGCACGTTCTGCATCAGCCTGTTCGTCGTCATGATGCAGTTTCTGTGGAAGTACATCGATGACCTCATCGGAAAGGGACTCACGGTGGATGTCTATGTGAAGTTCTTCTTCTATGCCGCTCTGACCTTGGTTCCGATGGCGCTCCCGCTGGCGATCCTGCTGGCAAGCCTCATCTCCTTCGGCAACATGGGCGAACGTCTCGAGTTACTTTCCATCAAGGCAGCAGGCATCTCGCTCATCCGCACGCTCCGACCACTCATCATCCTGGTGTCGCTGATGTCGCTGACAGCCTTCCACTTCCAGAACCGGATTGTTCCCGACGCCCAGCTGAACCTCTTGCAGATGCTCACCTCCATGAAGATGAAATCGCCCGAGCTGGACATTCCCGAGGGAGTCTTCTACGACGGCATCGAGAACATCAACCTGTATGTAAGGCACAAGAACGAGGACACGGGCATGCTCTACGATGTGATCATCTACAACATGCAGGACGGAGTGAACCGTGCGCACATCATCTTGGCAGACTCTGCCCAACTGGAAACCAGCAGCGACAAGATGCACCTCCTCCTACACATGTATCAGGGGGAACAGTTCGAGAACCTCACCAGCAATGCCCTGCAGACGAGGAACGTTCCATACCGAAGGGAGACCTTCGTGGAGAAGCACTTCATCATCGACTTCGACACGAACTTCAACATGGCAGACCAAGAGGATGTGGCAGGAAGTGCCCGTACGAAGACCATCCACCAGTTGACGCACGACATCGACTCGATGCGATGCTATTACGACAGTCTCAGCGTCATCTTCTATGGTAACATGCAGCAATATGCTTTAGGCATTCCACATAAGATCCGTCTCTCCGACTATGACTCGCTGACCATCGCCAATATGGCCGACAGCACCAAGAAGGATCTGGAGAAAGAGGAAAAGAACTATCAGGCTCTCAAGGCGAAAACCGCCTACGTCATACCCCAATCGGCTGTGAACATCGACACGCTGTATGCCAAGACCAATTCGCAAGCCAGGCAGCGCATCATCATGAATGCCCTACAGAAAGCAGGGTTTCAGGAGATGGATGCCAACAGCAAGGCTGACGTGATGGAATATGGCGACAAGCAAATCCGTCTGCACCAGATTCAGTTCTGGCAGAAAATCACGATGTCGCTGGCTTGCCTGATCTTCTTCTTCATCGGAGCGCCATTGGGTGCCATCATCCGCAAGGGAGGATTGGGTTTCCCAGTGGTGGTGGCAGTCATCATCTTCATCACCTACTACATCATCGATACAGGAGCCATGAAGGTGAGCCGTGAGGGAGAGATACCCGTATGGTTCGGCATGTGGATCAGCACGCTGGTTTTGGCACCTCTAGGCGTGTTCTTCACCATCAAGTCCAACAACGACTCTGCCGTGTTCAACATGGATGCCTACGTGAGTCTTTGGAAGCGGTTCTTAGGCATTCGACCCAAGCGCAACATTGTCCGCAAGGAGGTCATCATCAACGATCCCGACTATGCCGACATGCACAAGACCTTGGGTGTGCTCATCAACACCAGTCGAGAGTATCTGGGTGCCCTACCCCGTTCGACCTTCTTCGGCTATATGAAGTACATCGTTCGCTATTGGTTCTCGAAGCGTGAGGACATGAAGGCAGAGGGCATCAACGAGATCATGGAATACGTGGTGGATGTGCTGTCGAACAGCAAAGACCGTCAAGTGCTCAGATTGCTCAATGGTTACCCTGTGATGGAGACCCGCAACTTCCGTTTCTATCGCCGTCGCAGGAAGGACTTGCGAGCCATCACCAAGTATTCTGAGCAGATAAGAAAAGAAATAGAGAAATTTATAAACTAAAGATATGATACAGTTCAGTAAGATAGAAGAGGCTATTGAGGACTTCCGACAGGGCAAGTTCGTCATTGTAGTGGATGATGAAGACCGTGAGAACGAGGGTGACTTCATCACCCCTGCTGAGACCATCACCCCTGAGAAGGTGAACTTCATGTTGCGCGAAGGTCGTGGTGTGCTCTGTGCGCCCATCACCATCTCGCGTGCCAAAGAACTGGATTTACCCCATCAGGTGGAAGAGAACACGTCCATGTTGGGCACACCTTTCACGGTGACCATCGACAAATTGGAAGGCTGTACGACAGGAGTGAGCGCTCACGACCGTGCTGCCACCATCCAGTGGTTGGCGAATCCAGAGGCGAAATCGAGTGACTTCGGACGTCCTGGACACATCAATCCACTTTATGCGCAGGACAATGGTGTGCTGCGCCGCTCTGGACATACGGAAGCAGCTGTCGATTTGGCACGTCTGGCAGGACTGAAACCTGCCGCTGCCCTCATCGAGATACTCAACCCCGATGGTACGATGGCACGTATGCCCCAGCTCATCGAGAAGGCCAAGGAGTTTGGACTGAAACTCATCCAGATCAAAGACCTCATCGCCTACCGTCTGCAACGTGAGAGCTTGGTGGAGAAAGGTGTGGAAGCAGATATGCCTACCGCTTACGGACACTTCCGCATCATCCCCTTCCGTCAGAAAAGCAATGGCTTGGAGCATGTCGCCCTCATCAAAGGCGAGTGGAAGCCAGATGAACCCGTGCTGGTGAGAATGCACTCCAGCTGTGCCACAGGCGACATCTTCGCCAGTCAGCGCTGCGACTGCGGTGAACAGCTCCACAAGTCCATGCAGCTCATCGAGAAGGAGGGCAAGGGAGCAGTTGTTTACCTCATCCAGGAGGGACGTGGCATCGGCCTGATGAACAAGATAGCCGCCTATAAGTTGCAGGAACAGGGACTCGACACTGTGGATGCCAACATCCATCTGGGCTTTGACCCCGACCTCAGAGACTACGGCGTGGGTGCGCAGATTCTCAGGGAGATTGGCATCAGCAAGATTCGTCTGCTGACCAACAACCCCGTGAAGCGTGTGGGACTCGAAGGCTACGGACTCGAGATTGTAGAGAACGTGCCGATTGAAATCACTCCCAACCCCTACAACGAGCGTTACCTCCACACGAAGAAGGAGCGCATGGGACACACCTTGCATTTCAACAAGTAACAACAACGAATTCAACAAATAAAATTCAACATATATGGAAAATCTTTCAGATCGTCTTAACAGACTTTCCCCTTCTGCCACTCTCGCAATGAGTCAGAAGAGCTCCGAGCTGAAAGCTCAGGGCGTGGATGTGATTAACCTTAGTGTCGGCGAACCCGACTTCAACACTCCCGACCACATCAAGGCTGCTGCCATCAAGGCAGTGGAGGAGAACTGGAGCCGCTACAGTCCAGTGCCTGGTTACCCAGAACTGAAACAAGCCATCGTGAACAAGCTCAAGAACGAGAACGGACTCGACTACAAGCCCTCTCAGATTCTCTGCTCGAACGGTGCCAAGCAGTCTGTCTGCAACACCATCATGGCGATTATCAATGCAGGTGACGAGGTCATCATCCCAGCACCTTACTGGGTGTCTTACCCTCAGATGGTGCTCCTGGCTGAAGGTACTCCTGTGTTCATCGATGCACCTATCGAACAGGACTTCAAGATCACCCCAGCACAGTTGGAGGCAGCCATCACACCTAAGACCCGTGCCCTCATCCTCTGCTCACCCAGCAACCCAACCGGTTCTGTCTATAGCAAGGAAGAGCTCGAAGGACTCAAGAACGTGCTGCTGAAGCATGAGAATGTCATCGTGATTGCCGATGAGATTTATGAGCACATCAACTATGTGGGCAAGCACGCTTCAATGGCTTCGTTCGACGACATCAAGGATCGTGTGGTGGTCATCAATGGTGTGTCTAAGGCTTACGCGATGACCGGTTGGCGTATTGGTTTCATCGCTGCACCCGACTGGATTGTGAAGGGCTGCAACAAGCTTCAGGGTCAGTACACCTCTGGTCCTTGCTCTGTGTCTCAGAAGGCTGCTGAAGCTGCATTCTCTGGCGACCAGCAGTGTGTGGAGGACATGCGTCAGGCCTTCGAGCGTCGCAAGAACCTCATCGTGAAACTCGCCAAGGAGATTCCAGGTCTTGAGGTGAACGACCCACAAGGTGCCTTCTACCTCTTCCCCAAGTGCTCCAGCTACTTCGGCAAGAAGGATGGCGACCGTGTCATCAACAACTCCACCGACTTCGCCATGTACCTGCTCGAGGTGGGTCATGTGGCCACTGTGGGTGGTGATGCCTTCGGCTCTCCTGAGTGCTTCCGCATGAGCTATGCGACCAGCGATGAGAACATCGTGGAGTCCATGAAGCGCATCAAGGAAACTTTGGCAAGATTGAAGTAAACTCATGAAGAAACTGCTAACAATGACCCTCTTGGCATTGGCTCTCATGGTCAATGCTCAAGAGGGTTTTGTGTCTTACACAGAGGGCGTCATCACCTCTGACTTCGTCCCTGAAGGCACCATGAAGCAAGACCTCTTGCAGATGTTGGCAGATTTCTCCACTTATATGGTCAACGACTGGCAGGAGTGTGAATATCCCAACGACCTTGGTGAGGCGTGTGGCTGTTTCAAGGGCGAGAACACGATGGCGAACGACGAACGTGGTGTGCGTCCCAATGCCGACCTCTCCATGATTTGTGCCTTCTTGGTGAAGTATGGAAAGCCTGCCAACGTCAAACTGCCCGATGGGGTGAGTTGGGAGAAGCTCGAAGAATTGGCAAGGAAGTCGCTGGTCTTCGCTTATTCCACTCACAAGGCCAATCGGTTGAAAGTTTGCAAGGGCAACAACTATTGGGGTTCCACTTCCAAGTCAGATGCCGTGTGGGAGTCTTCCCTCTGGGCGATGTCTGTGGCTTATTCCGCCTTCTTCCAATGGCAATCATTGACAGGAGAGCAGAAATACTACATTCACAATTTGCTGAGAGCTGAGTGCAACTACGAACTGGAACGCACGATTCCCACAGGTTTTGCTGGTGACACGAAGGCGGAGGAGAACGGTTGGGAAGCCGATGTGCTGGCTGCCACCTTGGGACTCTTCCCCACCGACCCTTTGGCACCTCAATGGTTTGAACGACTGAGGGAGTTTGCCATCAACAGCTACTCACACCCTTCCGACCAGCACAATCAGACGGTCATAGACCCTGAGTACGACAACAAGACCGTTGCCGACCTCTATCAGGGGCAGAACCTCTACGACGACTATTCCCTCCAGAACCACAACCTCTTCCATACCTCTTACCAGAATGTGGTGATGCAGGAACTGGGCGAGGCTGCTTTGGCACTCAAGATGTTCCAACAGGGACTGTATGGCGAAGAGAAGTGGAAGACCCGTGCCCTGATGCACCACAACCAAGAGGTGCAGGACAGCATCCTCAACTGGCTCGCGCTGGCTGATGGCGAACTGGCAATGCCCAACGGCAACGACTGGAGTCTCTTCCTCTACGACCAAATCACGAGCTACACCACCCAAGCCTGTTTCCAGCGTGATCCCAATGCGTTGATGCTGGAGAATATGGCATACAAATATATCAAGGCACGTCAGAAGACCACTTCTGACGGTTCGTGGCTCTTGCGTCCTGATGTGGGCGCTCGACGTATGGGTGTGGAAGCCCATCGTGTGATGATGACCTACCTGATGCACGACCAACTTTCCACCGCCGACCTCAAACCCACCCGATGGAAAGACTTCAACAAGACCTACAGCGCAGCCAAGCTCATCCCCTGTCAGAACATCGTCCGTGCTGCCACCGACGACCGCTTCACCTGCTTCTCATGGAGCGAAGGCTTGAAGTCCTACACAGGCTACTTTGCTGCCAACTCCCCCGACAAGAACAAGATTGTAGTGCCCTATCGTGCCCACAACACAGGCAACCTACTGGGCTGGTACGAGGTGGAGGGCAAGAGAACGGATGCAGTACCCATTCCTAACTCTCAACTCTCAACCCTCAACTGTCAACTCAGCGGCAACAACTACGTGATGCATGGTGAACTGAACACCAACGAAGGCACTCTCAACCATCGCTTTGTCCTCTATTCCACTCCCAAGAACGCGCTCATCTACCTCGACTACGTGACTGCCAATGCCGATGTCACCATCACAGCCGAGAAGGGAGGTTTGCTCGCCATCTCTACCGACGAACTGATGGCAACCTCGCGTACATTATATTATAAAGGAGGGCAACAAACCACCGACGGCTCGCAGATGATCACCTTCGAGAGCCCTTGGGTGAACATCGACAACGAGTTAGGAATCATTAAAATAGTTGATAGTGGACAGTTGACAGTTGATAGTTCCATGCGGGCCATAAAGAAGCAAGGCGGTAGCCAACTATCAACTGTCAACTATCAACTATCAACTCCAATGGCTTTTGGCGATAGAAGTGCCAACAATTCCATCTTCACCTCGAAACTCTATCCCCTCTATTCCAACACACCACGCACAGTCAAGGCTGGCGAGGTGGTTGATGCCCGCAATCTGGTCTATTACAGTCGCATCAATGCCAAGCAGACCCAGAAGATGGCATCCAAACTCGTTTCCCTGAAAGACCAATTGCCCGAAGGTTGGAATGGTGTCATTGTACCCGATGCCGGCTGTTCCTATCTGCTCATCAGCAACTTCAAAGGCGAGAACACCATCAATTGTCAACTGTCAACTGTCAACTGGAACGACTGGAAGCCTGTCTTCCCAGAATCCACCCACATCAACAAAAATGGTTCCACTACCACATTGTCTGTGGAGCAGAACCATTCTGTCGTGTTTATCCGTAGATAGATGCTGTAATCCTTATCCGTAGATAATCTTACCTGTTTCCTTATCGGTATTCTCCTCGATGAAGGACTTGTTGTACTGTGTCATACCACGCAGCGACATACCCATGTTGGAGAAACCACCATCGTGGAAGAGAGTCTGCATGGTCACCTTCTTGGTGAGATCTGAGAACATCACGATGCAGTAGTCAGCGCACTCGTCTGCACTGGCGTTGCCCAGTGGAGACATGCGGTCTGAGAAGTCGTAGAGACCATCGAAGCCCTTGATGCCTGAACCTGCAGTGGTGTAGGTAGGCGACTGACTGATGGTGTTCACACGTACACCCTTCTCACGGCCATAGATGTAGCCGAACGAACGAGCGATAGACTCCAGGAGAGACTTGGCATCTGCCATATCATTATAACCGAAGAATGTACGATGACTTGCCACATAAGTGAGCGCCAGCACACTGGCATTATCATTCAGCGCGTCCATCTTCTTAGCCACCTGCAACATCTTGTGGAACGAGATGGCAGAGATGTCGAGCGTCTTGTCCAAGAGGCTATAGTCGAGGTCATCGTAAGTGCGCTTCTTTCTCATGTTCGCACTCATAGCGCAAGAGTGGAGCACAAAGTCAATCTGACCACCCAATGCCTTCTGAGCCTCAGAGAAGAGCATCTCGAGGTCTTCCACACTGGTCGCGTCAGCGGCAATCACTGTCGCGTTGGTCTTCTCTGCCAATTCCGCGATGGTACCCATGCGGCAGGCAACAGCTGTATTGGTGAGTACGATTTGTGCACCCTCTTCATAAGCACGTTCTGCCACCTTCCAAGCGATGGACTGATCGTTGAGTGCACCAAAAATGATTCCCTTTTTACCTTTCAGCAAATTGTAAGCCATAAGATTCGTTTTTTTACCTTATTATATATTATTCTGTGTAAATCGGGTGCAAAGGTACGACATTTTATGCGTTTTGCAAAAAAAAACTCCCTAAATCCTTTGCCAGTTCCCCAAAAAGCGCTACCTTTGCACTCGCTAAAGCAAAAAGCCATAGCGATGGCGGGGTAGCTCAGCTGGTTAGAGCGTCGGATTCATAATCCGGAGGTCGAGGGTTCGAGCCCCTCCCCCGCTACAAGACAAGAGGTTGCACAAACAGGTGCGACCTCTTCTTGTTTTTACCTCGAAGGGAGGCATCGCCATCCCTACCAGCTGGGAAAACCTGAAGAGTTGGAAGAATGGGGAGAAGGTCTATTACAAAAAATAGCAGCAAACAAGCAATAATTGAAAAAGACTTCGTATCTTTGCAGTCAAAATGGAAAGAATATGAAGAGCATTTGTAATTTCATTGCCCGATGGATGGGCGCACTGGTGCTATTGATGGCAGTTGTGGCGATATTGTGGCCTCAACCCTTCAACGATATACCGACCTTATGGATCAACCCGATGCTGGGACTCATCATGTTTGGAATGGGTCTGACGCTGAATGTGGAGGATTTCCGGATTGTGTTCAGTCGTCCGAAGGATGTGCTGATTGGATGTCTGGCTCAGTTCACCATCATGCCTTTGATGGCGTGGGTGTTGGCGAAAGGGTTCCAATTGCCAGATGAACTGGCACTGGGTGTCATCTTGGTGGGCTGCTGTCCTGGTGGCACAGCCTCGAACGTGATCACCTATCTGGCGAAAGGCGATTTGGCACTCTCTGTGGGTATGACAGCCTGTTCCACCCTGCTGGCTCCGCTCATGACTCCCCTCCTCACTTGGTTGATGGCAGGCACGTTTGTCGACGTAGATACTTGGGGAATGCTGCTATCCATCCTGTATGTGGTCATCCTACCCATCGTAGGTGGATTCCTGATACAGAAGTTCCTGCCGAAGTTCACGAAGGAAGTGGTGGCTTATCTACCCGCTTTCTCCACGTTGATGATTACAGGTGCGGTTGGCATCGTGATAGGTCATAATGCAGGAAAGCTGCTGAGTGGGGGAATGATTGTCATCCTCGTGGTGATGCTTCATAACCTCAGCGGACTGGCTTTGGGTTATGGTCTTGGCCGTCTGCTTCGACTGTCCCATCCCAAACGTACTGCCATCAGCATCGAGGTGGGTATGCAGAACAGCGGCTTGGCTTGTTCACTGGCTGCGACACACTTTGCCGCTTCACCTATGGCCACTATCCCAGGCGCCATCTTCAGTGTATGGCACAACATCAGCGGCGCGCTGGTGGCGAAGCTGTATGCGATGAGAAGTGAGAAGTAAGAGGGAAGAAGTAAGAAGTAAGAGGGAAGAAGTAAGAAGTAAGAGGTTACACGGACTTTCATTTTTGAAACATCGTGGCATATAGGTCACGTTGTTCTCTCAAGGATTAATTTGAGCGGAGGGTGCTTTGCAAGTATCTGAGAAAGAGGATACTATAAATATCTTGTGAACTTTTTGTGAACTTTTTTCTGGCTCCTCATGAAAATGTGAACTTTTTGTGAACTCATTTTCTTGGTATTTTGAGGACGAAAGGCGTAACTTTGCGGCAAACAAAAATGTTTCATCAAAAAAGTTCACATTATGAAAAGATTTACATTATTTATTCTCATCATGCTGACCACCCTCGGAGGTTGGGCACAGAAGAGCAAGGTGCTCAAACACACCAAAAAGAGCATCACGTTTGTGGTGGACGAAGATCTGCCCAAACCCAAGCAGACATTCAGCACGATGTCATCCGATCAACTTTGCACCTATATTATTTATAAGAAAATGCCCAGTGCCGATCCCAAAGTGGTGAAGAACAGTTTCAATGGTGAAGAACTGTGCTATCTGGGCGAGGACAACTTCTATAAATGTATCGTGCAGGCGTTTGCCGACCATCGTTCCTTGGTGCTGTCGCCCGACATGGTGTGGCTCGTCATTGGTCAGGGCTTCTCACGCTATGTGAATGCCCATTCAGACGAGTTGCGCGACAAGCTGGTGTCTCATCAGGGCAAGATGGTCTTGAGGGTGGAGAATGGTAACGATGTCCTCAACCCTTCCAAGGGGAATTGGACGCAGTTGCTGAATGACTTCTCTGCCATGATAGCAGAAAACACGAAGGGGGAGGTGGCGGATATGATGACAGCCAACTTCTCCACCACAGGCATAGACGAACGCATCGCCTCGCAAATCACGCTGATGGAGACCGTCAAGACGTATTTCGACTTCTGGAACGCCAAGTTGATATGCGGCATTCCCACCATCACGCTCGAGGGCACTCCCGAAGACTGGCAGAAGGTGCGTGAGAAGGCACGGATGCTGGCACAATACGGTCTTGAGAAATGGGCGGACGAATTGGACCCCATCCTGGCAGAATTTGAGAAGGCATCGGAGGGAAACCCCAATCAGGTGTTCTGGAAGGATATCGTGATGAAAGTCCGCGTGGATAAATTCAAGTCCAGGCAAAGGTGTGGTGGATATGAGCCCAATGAAACGACCCATCTGGATGGCTGGTTCCTGAAGTTCTTCCCCAATGAAAATGGAAGAACAAAAAGCGACATACTCTATACGGAAAGTATGCCCTCGGAGATGTCACTCGGCAACTTCACGCAAGATTACATTGACCCTGTCACTGGTGCGTCAGTGAAGCAAATCCCCGTGCAGCTTTGGGCAGGATTCGTGGGTGTGCAGGTCGATGAAAAGACAGGAACCCTCACCCCTAAGATTGGTTGGTTTGCCCGCACTGCCGACGATGAACAGGCACAACTCAAAGCCCTGCAGCGGATGGAACGTTACGGGAAACTCTCTTACTCTTATCGTCATGAAACAGACACCCTGCCCGGCGTCCTCGCCAAGATGGAGAGCATCCGCCAATTGACGCTCCGTTTCAATAGATTCCCTGTCAACATCCCTGCATGGGTGGACAAGATGAACATCGGCAAACTCGAGATCGAAGGCAAACTTTCCGAGGCGGAAGAAGCCCAACTGCGCCCGCGGTTCCCCAACGCCGACATCTCCAATACTGCGAAGCGGGAATTGTTGGTAGAGGATGACATCAAGGAGGAGAATCCTGCAAAAGAAGAGATGGTAAAAAACACTTCTATCAAAAGCGTTGACGAAGCCTTAGAGGACAGGCTCGATGGCCACGAAACTTTTGACCCATACGACATCCGACAAGTGCTGGAATGAGAATAAATTTTGTATATATTGTATCACTAAAAGGTTTACACATGATGAAAAAATTAGCAACACTCTTTATCGTTTTGTTGCCCACCCTCGGCATTGGGGCACAGAAGAACCAGTACGTGGGACAGCTGGACAGCATTGTCGTTCGTGATGACAACCAGCCAGAACAAACAAGGAAATTTGAGTTCTCTTATACAGAGGAAGGGAAAGTGGAACGGATTCTGTATTACGATTGGACTGAAAATGAAACATGGTCTTTGACACACAAAAGAGAGTTCTTCTATGACGAGCAAGGCAACGACACTTTGTGTATCTTCCGTTTCCTTGATAATGATGGAGAATGGAAGATTGGGGAAAAATCCTACAACACTTACGGAAGTGACGGAAAGATTCATCGGTCAGGATGGATGGACGGTCTTGACAGAGATGAAGGCCTTCAGATGGGAAATTATAGGGATTACCTATATGATGAACAGGGACATTTGCAATCAACATTCGATTATAGGAAGAGAAATGGAGAGTGGAAAAAAACGGACGTGATTCACTATGAATATGATATCATGGGGAACCAAGTCAAGGTGGTGGACGAAGATTTGGATGCTAATCCCATGACGAAGAACGTGGAAATCAGGTATTATGACGAGAAAGGGAGGATGACGGCATCCATAGATTCCATTTATGATGGGGAGGAAGCAAGAGCGTGGAAAAGGTGTGAGATCTCGTACAACGGAGATTGGATGAATGAAGTGAAAATCATTCTGCAGCTGAGGGATCATGGAGAAAGAGAATCCATGCAAGATTACCTGTTTGACGCTCAAGGCAACCTCTTGCAGGCAAGGATTTACAGAAGAACGGGGCAGACAAAGTGGACACACGTCTTTTCCGAGACTTACATCTATGATCTGAATCAGGAAGGGGCATCTATCATGGGAAATGATCTGATACCCAAGATGGTGAACCTGAGGAATCCCCTGTACATGGACGCCAAGTATCATCATAAGCTCATGCAGAAGTCGCGTTTTTGGCATCTGGACGAAGACGAGGATGATGAGGAAGAGGACGAAATAACTGAAACACGCTTATATTATACGCTATTTTGAAAAAAGTTGCATTTTTTTGTTTAACTTTGCCTTCGCCATTCGTTATATAAGCATAAACAACCAACAATACGATAACAATGAAACGATTTAATCTTTTCCTGATGGCATTAGCCATCTTCATCCCTGCCGTCAGTATGGCACAGACAAAGTACACAGAGCGTCTGGACAGCATCATTTCGGACGTGGCGTATGGGAGTCCGTCAAAGTTTGTGTTCCATTACGATGAAGAGGGACGACTGGTGGAACAGCTGTTTTATGGCAAGTGGGATGGTCAATGGGCGAACGAAGAACAGCGGCTCTACACCTATGATGAGAAAGGACGACTCACGACTGTGAGCACCTATTCCCTGGAGGAGAAAAATGTGGCACCTACCCGCGAACGAGTTGAATACGATGACAAGGGGCGCATCTCCCTGTGGACCTTAGAAATGTACGACAAGGAACGGAAGGAATGGTCACAATTCACGCATGGCGGCACACGGAAGTATGAGTATGATGCCCAGGGGAACGTGATCAGCAACACGTATGGTATTTACTCCCTTTCTCTGAATGGGAAGTTCAGACCGCGGATGAGGTCGGAAATGGAATATGACAAGCTGGGAAGATTGACGATACAGCGTGACTATAGGTATGACATGAAGGTTCTCGACGGAGAAAAGCAACTTCAACACAAGGATTACTATACCTACGACCAGCAAGGACACCTCACGTCCATCGTGAAGGACGGGTTGGACAACAACTACAACGGGACTGAACACTATACCTACGACCAGCAGGGACGCCTCACTTCCATCGTGACGGAAGGAGGAACAAAAACGCCCAAGAAGGAGGAATACTATTATGACCCGCATGGCAACCTGATTCAGATAGCCACTTTCTTTTTGTTTGATGGAGAATGGGATCATGAGTGGACCAAGACGTTCACCTACGACCAGAACACGCCCGTCTCTTCCGTGATGGGACTCACCTGCCCAGAGGTGCTCAGTACCGACAACTTCTTGAAGAATAAGCTCAACCTGACGAGCAAGCCTCTCAGCGTGTCTGAGAATTGGATGGACGCAACTCGTTATCATGAGAGCAGAGAGGTCGTTTATTATTACTCTGACATTGAGGAACCTGCCCCACCCTCTTCCTCCAACAATATCTACCTGAGCCAGATGGACTCCGTGAAGCGAAATGAATATTTGATGAAACTCGCCAGAGAGGTTGTCCTGAACTTCGGCCCTGACTACTATCGAGACAACATGAATCCCACTATTTCAGACCTGAGAGTATTCTCCGACAGCAGCATGGTGGAACGATTCCCTGAAGCCCAACAGAATTTAGGACGGAAATACTATGTGGTCACCATCCCCTATGACCACGCCCAGGAACAACTCGAATGGGATTATGCCGCCAAGGTGGAGATTTGGGAAGATGATGGAGAGCCCAAAGGCGTGATGTTCGGTTGCAATTTGGGGTATCACTTCACCTTCACTTCCTATCGTGAATGGGTGAGGTTGGGCGTCAAGCGTGGCGAAATCATGCCTTACCAGCACTACACCATCCAACCTGAAAAGATTGTTCATCAAGAATAGACAGACGGGGCACCCCACAAGGTGCCCTTGTCCTTGTTTGGTAAGGCATCCACTTCACGGTCTTGCGGAAACGAGGAAAGGAAATGTTAAAAAAACGGATGTGATTCACTATGAATATGATATCATGGTGTCCGACATCCAATGTATGGATGAGGATGTGGAGGATGACGAGAATAATGGAAAAAGCAGAACACGTTTATACTATTCGCAATTATAGAGGTAAGAGGGAAGAAGTAAGAGGGAAGAGGTAAGAGATAAGAAGTGGGAGGTTAGAGTTCGCCGACATCAATAAGACCATTCATGACCACATACAGGATGATGTCGGCAAGGGAACGTGCACGGAGCTTGTCCATGATGTTCTTACGATGGGTGATGACGGTGGTGAGGCTGATGTGGAGCTGGTCGGCAATCTCTTTGTTGATGTGACCTTTGGCAAGGAGTATCGCCACCTCCACCTCACGAGAGGAGAGCAGAGCGGCCCCAGCAGAGGGGTGAAGATGAGAAGCATGCACCTGGGCATTGGGGTGTCCTTTGCGATGAATGGAAAGGATGGACTTGACCAATGCCTGTTCTGTCTGACAGACATTGAGGGTCGGCACACCAGAAATCTGGAGGTCGCCATTGACGAGCACGATGGCACGACGAGACTTCTCACGGAAATAGGCAGCATGTTCGAAATAGAGGCGCGATGCCACGAAGTAGTGCACGAACTGCCCGTGGTCAGCTGCCTGAAGTTCGTCGAAGGAGACGAAGATGTGCACCTCAGCTACAGGAATGAGGTCGGAGAGGATAGGCTGCAACCCCAAGGCGGCTAAGATGTTAGAATCGACGATGGCTATGTTGAAATGCGGCATATACGTTGATTTTTCGCTGCAAAGGTAGCGAAAAAAACTAAAAACTAAAAACTAAAAACTAAAAGTTAGTGTTACTGACCCATCGAAACAGCAGGATACTTATACTTTTAACTTTTAACTTTTAGTTTTTAACTTAAAAAGATTTACCTTTGCACCATGTTTACAACGACACTTCTTGATTGGTTCGCACTTCACAAGCGTGATTTGCCTTGGCGACATACGAAAGACCCGTATGCCATCTGGTTGAGTGAGGTCATCCTTCAGCAGACACGTATTCAGCAGGGGATGGACTATTGGTGGCGCTTCATGCATCGATGGCCGAAGGTGGAGGATCTGGCCGCAGCCACTGAGGATGAGGTGCTGAAGGAGTGGCAAGGGTTGGGCTATTATAGCAGAGCGCGCAACCTCCACACTGCTGCCCAACAGGTGATGACGCATGGTGGCTTCCCCACCACGATACAAGGCCTTCGTGCCCTGAAAGGGGTCGGCGACTACACTGCTGCCGCCATTGGTTCCATTGCTTTCGGGCTCCCTGCCGCTGTGGTGGACGGGAATGTCTATCGGGTACTGGCACGGCACTATGGCATTGACACCCCGATTAACACCACACGAGGGAAGCACCTTTTCACAGAACTGGCACAATCGCTCCTGCCTGTGGACCAACCTGCGGAGTTCAACCAAGCCATGATGGACTTTGGTGCCATCCAATGCACCCCCACCTCACCCAAGTGCCTGGAATGTCCCTTGCAGGAGACCTGTGAAGCCCTGCACATGGGACGCATCGACGATCTGCCCGTCAAGGAGAAGAAATTGACCATCCAAACCCGCCTCCTTACCTATATATATATAAGATGTAAAGGGAAGACTGCCATCCGCAGGCGACCAGCAGGGGACATCTGGCAAGGTCTTTGGGAACCGTATCTTGAAGAGGCAAGAGGCAAGGAGCCTGAAACAAGAGGAATGCTGGAGCGAGCCACAATCATTGGCAAGAATGTGAAGCATGTGCTCACCCATCGTGTTCTGATGGCAGATTTCTATCTGTTGGAGACAGACACGCCACCCGTCTTGCCAGACGAGTATATATGGGTGGAAGAGAGCGAGTTAGGCAATTACGCCGTACCCCGATTGATAGAGAAGCTATTGGAAAAACTGAACAAATCCTAACAAATAAGGATTGTGGGGTAAGCGAAAAGTCCGTACCTTTGCAGCGGATTTCTGTTCTCTATAAGCAAGAAGGACTTTTAAGGTATGAATTTTTTAGGACTCATCATCGCCATCGCCACCTTCCTCGTGATTGGCATCTTCCATCCCATCGTGATCAAGTCCGAGTATCACTTCGGCACCCGATGTTGGTGGATATTCCTGATTGTTGGCATCGCATTCATCGTGGCATCGCTTTTCACAACGAATGACATCCTGAGCCCAGTATTAGGTGTGGTGGGCTGTTCATGCCTATGGAGTATTCTCGAATTGTTTGAACAAAAGAAGCGTGTGGAACGAGGCTGGTTTCCGATGAATCCAAAACGTAAAAAAGAGTATCAACTTAATAATAACACAAAAACAAATGAAAGCAATTAAATTTTTAGCATTGGCGCTGGTTGCATTGATCGGCATGACCGCTTGCAGCAGCGATGACAAAGAGTACACCCAAGAATGGACTTACACTGGCAACAACACCGTGACTGTTGACAAGGAGTATCCTCCAGTTGAAATCACTTGCAAAGTCACCAAGAGAGAAAATGGTACCCTCGAAGTGGAGATGCCTGAGTATCAGCTCCTCAACACCACCATCGGCAACCTCACCATTGGCGCTGTGACCATCAAGAACATCATGTATAATGCAGACAAGGGTTCTTACTATCGTGTGTATGGTAAGGATGGTCTGCAAATGCACTTCAAGTCAGAGGGCGGTCACTCTGCTATGGACGGTGACTACACATTCAATGAAGACAGCGACATTGAGGTGAAGCAGTCTAATAATGGTGTCACCATTGTCCTCAACTACTCTTTCGGCAGGATGCCATTCAAAATCATCTCTAAATTTGAAGTAGCTGTCGCTAAAGACGAAGAATGAGAAGTAAACTCCTGACTCTCGTAACATTCACATTACTCTTGTCCTCTCTGTCAGCCTGTCACGGCATCCTCGACGAGCTCTACGACGAGCCATCGGATGAGGTGACCCTGAAAGAGGGGCAACTGTATGTGGACGCATCCAGCTGGACAGATTGGTATTATATCGACCTGACGGATGCGAAGAAGGAATTTGTCAGGAAAGAAATCCCAACAGAAGCCACAGACTCTTTACATCGCGTTAGCCCTCCCCCTTTGGGAGCTGGGGGGCTCTACACTTATTGGTATGATGTATTTGGTGAAGGAATTTCCAAGCATGAGTTTCGAGGTTTCACGCCAACAGATAAACAGCCCGAACCCGAGTCTTGGCATATCGCTGTTCATCGCAATAACGTGAGGACGAATGGTGGTGCTGTGTATGAGACTTCCTACACCTCAATGAATGATCTGCCTGAAAGCAGCGAGGCATTTGCTGATGCCACCTTCACGGAAGATGAATGGAATGAACTGGACGTGTGGACAGTTCAGGCACAGATGCTGCAAGGACTCATTGGCAATCAAGGCATCAAAATCAACCCAGTGTTGTCCTCGTGGCTCAAGGTGTCGCTTCCCCCTGTACCACCAGTATTCACCCTCAACAATCACGTGTTCATCGTTCGTTTCGAAGACGGCACTTATGCTGCCATCCAATTAGAGAACTACCAGAATGCAGCAGGGGTGAAATGCCACCTTACTATTAATTATAAGTACCCGTTTTGAAAGTTGAAAGTTGAAAGTTGAGAGTTGAAAGTTGAGAGTCGATAGTTGAGAGTTTGAATGAAGTATTTATTTCTATTCATATTATTAATAGGAGCAACGCTCGTTTGCCACGCCAAGCAGGATCAGGAGGGCTCCCATCCCATGACGGAGGGAGGTCAGGAAGAGGGTCTTGACTCGATGTACTACCTGAATGATGTGGTGGTAACGGGCACACGTACACCTAAGCTGCTGAAGGACACGCCCATACAAACACGCCTCATCACATCAGCTGACATCGAGAAGGTGGATGCCACCAATGCGGAAGACCTGTTGCAGCAGGAGATGCCTGGTGTGGAGTTCTCTTATGCCATGAACCAACTGAAGCACATGAACTTGTGTGGCTTTGGCGGTCAGGGCATCCTTTTCCTTGTGGATGGAGAGCGTTTGGCTGGTGAGACGATGGACGATGTGGATTTTACCCGTCTGAATATGGCAAACGTGGAGCGCATCGAGATTGTGAAGGGAGCGGCTTCTGCACTCTATGGCAGCAATGCAGGAGGTGGTGTCATCAATATCATCACGAAGGAAGGCACAGAACCCTGGACATTGAACCTGAACGGACGACTGGCACGCCACAATGAGCGTCGTTATGGTGGTTCGTATGGGGTGAATGGAAGTCGACTGAAAAATATGCTGAACGTGAACCACACCTCCATTGACAACTTCGATGTACACAATGCTCCCAATCCTGCTACGCAAGTGGTGGCAACGGTATATGGCGACCGTACATGGAACATCAAGGACAGGCTCACATTCATCCTCAACGATCAGATGAAACTCATCGGCAGAGCGGGCTATTTCTATCGAGAACAAACCAGAACGGCCGACAGCCCCGAGCGATACAGAGATTTCAGCGCTGGATTAAGAGGATTGTGGGACATCACCTCAAACGATAACCTCGAACTCTCTTATTCCTTCGACCAATACGACAAGTCCGACTATCACAAAATCACCCACATGGATGTGCGTGACTATCGCAACGTGCAGAACATCTTCAAAGGGCTCTACAACCACTATTGGCAGACAGGCAATATCTTGACAGTTGGGGCTGACTTTATGCACGACTTCCTGATGAACAAGAACTTGGGCAGTCGGACAGAGAGTCAGAACACGTTCGATGCCTTTGCGCAATACGACTGGCTCATCAACACCCAATGGGAGGTTGTGGGTGCTGTGCGTTACGACTATTTCTCTGATTGTAAAGACTCCCAATTCACGCCCAAACTGTCTGCTCGTTACCAACCCATCAGCAACCTTAACCTTCGCTTAGGTTATGGTATGGGATTTCGTGCGCCTGCGCTGAAAGAGAAATACTATAATTTCGATGCTGCTGGCATCTGGATCATTCGAGGGAATCCAGATCTGAAGGCAGAACTCAGCCACAACTTCAATGCTTCTGCCGACTACACCAAAGGACATTACAACTTCACCATCGCTGCCTACTATAACGA
>JAEEGG010009944.1_pt1 | contig 21161 bp, 15 predicted proteins | sample 9134161 | NCBI WGS metagenome assembly JAEEGG01 (sample SAMN16246543, study PRJNA631951) | gut metagenome | biome: gut microbiome; feature: rumen; material: CR-attached | host: Bos | place: Iran: Karaj | collected 2018-10
TGATAGTAGTGTCTGCAGATACAACTACCTATCAGGAGGTGCGTTGGCATCATAATTCCGATTGCGGAAGACGCCTGTAAATGCTATTGTTTTCATAGGCAGTGGGGCTTTCCGTATTCAGTTGTTTTGTGTGGTAACTTAACAATACCGAATTACGAAAAGTACTTCCACTGCTTTTTAATTGTCACTAAAGATAAAACTGCGCCACAGCCCTGGCAGGCCATCGCGCAGCGATTTTGTTCAACTTGAATTTATCTTCTGATACCATTTTCATCAAAAGTTTTCTTAAGAGCTCTTTCCACAAACACAATTGAACCCAATATAGCCACAAGCTGTATTCCTTCAACAATAAATGTCATATATCCAATTGCATTTTCACTCGAATGTGAAAAAGGTATCTGAATAATAATTGTCGGAATTAATAACAGCAATCCGAGTTTAAGCCACAACTTACCGCAATAATCATGTGCAAACTTCCATGTATCCATATTTTTTCTGGACATAGTTGTTCTGTATCCAATAATTCCATTAATCTCTTTTGGCGGATATTTGGACATAAAGAATCCACATATCAACATGACAATCGGAATTAATAAGTTACAGGTAAACATCATAATATAAAACCACATATTTATTCTCCTTTGCCCAACAAATTCCGATATTATTTACGCTCAGTTATGCCTTTCTGTTGCTTTACTCATTATGAAAAGCATAGCTATAAGAACTATCGGGAAAATAAGCCCTACTCCCATGCCGGCTCTGATATCATCCCCGGCATACTGTGTAACCTTTCCCACAATAGCAGGTCCTATACTGCCTCCAAGGTCGCCAGCCATAGCAAGGAGTGCAAACATCGCTGTTCCACCTGTGGGAAATTTCTTTGATGAGATGCTTATTGTTCCCGGCCACATGATCCCAACAGAAAAACCGCATAAAGTACATCCAATAAGACCTATGATTGGATTCGCTGAAAGTGATGCCATAAGATAGCAGGCAACGCAAAGAACTCCTGAACCGACCATGAATTTCATCAAATTGAGTTTCTCACCATATTTTCCATATATAACACGGCTGATGCCCATTGTAACCGCAAACATACACGGGCCCATAAGATCACCCAGAACTTTAGACAGCCCAAGGGCAGCTTCAGCGTATGCTGATGCCCACTGCGCCATGGCAAGCTCCGATGCGCCTGCGCAGACCATAAGACATATCGCCACCCAGAAGAGCGGTCTTTTTCCCAACTGTCTTATGCCCATCCCTTTACCGTCCTCTACTATCGGGACTATCGGACATGTAGCAAAATTGTAAATATTATATGTTGGTATCAATGCCCAGAGAATTGCCAGCCATCTCCAGCTGTCCATCCCAAATAACGCAAAAAAGGCAGTTGATATCACTATGGTTCCCACAGCACCCCAGCAGTAAAAGGAATGCAAAAGGCTCATCGTCGCTTCTTTATTATCGAAAGGACAAGCTTCAATAATCGGACTGACCAACACCTCGATAAGTCCGCATCCCATGGCATATACTGTTACACTGATAAGTATTCCTGCAAATGTGTTTGGTAACATATCCGGTAAAAAGGCTAGTCCTATAAGACCGGCAGCCGAACAGACTTCCGATATTACTATAGAGACCCTGTATCCTATCCTGTCAACGAACTTTGCACAGAAAAGATCTATAAGAAGCTGTGTAAAAAAATAAACCGTTGATATAAGAGCAATATTTCCAAGGGATATCCCATAGTCTTTGTGAAACTTCAAAAATAAAAGCGGTGCGAAATTTGCTGCTATCGCCTGGGTTATAAATCCAAGATAACAGGCAAGTTTTGTTTTTCTGTAATCAGACATTTCGATTCCTCTCTGTTACACTATTTTTCATTTCTATTGGATTATATGGTATAATTTCATAAAAAACACTAGAATAAATCGTATAGTTTTTGAACTATATCGCAAGAGAGGTCCTCGCATTGTTTTTCAGCAATTCCTATCCACACATAATCACAGATGACAACCTGATGGAAACAGCCAGCCATGGCAGCATTGAGTATCCATTTCAGTTCTATTATGAAAACATGGAGCAGTTTGATTTTAACTGTGTTGACTGGCACTGGCACACTGAACTTGAATTTGTCCTGGTTGAAAGCGACTATGTGACCATGTGGATAGGCGATCAGGAATTAACTCTATCGGAAGGCGACGCAATATTTATAAACACAAAAATGCTGCACAAGTTTCATTCGTCCTGTGCAGCATCCATACCCAATTTCCTTTGCATGCCATCTTTTATTGCTCCCGAAGGAAGCCTGATCTACAAAAAATATGTGCTTCCCATAATAAACTCAAATATCCAGTATCTTGTTTTTAATAAGGCAGACCCGGCAAGCACTCCCATCATTTCTGACTTTCAGAAGATTATCAGCATCCATAAAAATGAGAAAGATAATGAACTTCTCGTCTCTTCTCTCATGCAACATTTATGGCTGAACATACATAAAAGTATTGACTTTGACTGTCTGGACGAGAAGCAGAGTTCATCCGCCTCTTCCCTGTCGAGGCTTCAGATAATGATGCAGTTCATTCATGAGCATTATACAAAAGAAATCACTCTGGAAGATATCGCTGCTCAGACCGGTATAAGCAAGAGCACTGCGCTGAATCTATTCAACAAATATCTTCACGTTACGCCTGTAAACTACCTTATATCCTACAGGCTTAAAATCGCTGCCGCAAAACTGTCCGACACCGAAAAAAAGATCAGTACTATTTCAGCAGAATGCGGATTTAACAGTGTTGATTATTTTTGCAGAGCCTTTAAGAAACAATACGACATGTCCCCCGGAAAATACCGCAAAAACAAACTCGGAAGATAGAATCCTGAATATTTATCTTCCGAGATAAAACCCCTATTCTCATTTAAACTGTAATATAACTAATCCTTCATCCTCATACACCAGTCTATTGCATTTTTCATAATCTTAACATAACCATCGCATATCAGACTGTCAGTTGTATGTCCCGGTGTAAAACAGCATATTCGTCCTTTTCCAAATTCACTCACCCATAATCCCGGCTGTATGCCATTCTTTGATACTGTTTCTGCCAAAATGGTTATCCTCTTATCATCAAGGATCTTCATCTGATAATGCTCATCAAATACAGGAAGAGTGAAATCCTTTACCCCTTCACATATCGGATGAGCTTTGCTTACTCTAATCGATACTTCACATTGTTCCGGGTGATTAACAAAAACAGCATGTATCAGATCGGATACAAGCGGATGGTTTTCATCAAGATCAGTTGTTGCGGCATGCACAGCAATAAATCCGACACCAGATTCGATCATCTTAAGGAATGTTTCGTTCCACTTATCATCACACCATACAGGAGTAGGAATCTGATCATTCTCAATAGGATCCTTAAATGAAATCAGCAGGTCAATGTCCGTATTATCATAGAGATCGTCAGGATTAGTGGTATATACAACTGTCCAATCATCTTGTGAAAAAAGTATTCCTGCTAAAGGCTTTATCGTATCTCCTTTATGCCAGTAATCATCAACCAAAAATAAAACTTTCTTCATTTCAAACTCCTCCATAATCGTATATCCTGTAAGTTATCTATTCACTTCTCTTCTTCACTTCATCCATTTCTGCGATAAGTTCTTCCAATGGACGATATTCTCCGCCCCACCATTCAAAGACATGCATACCTTCATCCTCAAGCACTGATTCCTTAAGTGTCATATCTATTCCAAGTTGCTTAAGCAAACCTTCTCTGTCTACTGCCTGGTAATCAAACGGAAGTAATTTGCAGAATTCTTTGTATGAAACTCCACATACAACCTGATGAACTCCAAGTGAAGCTATTGCTGCCAGACACCTCTCACATGGAGCACAACTTGTGTAGACTACAGATTTTTCTAAAATGTCGTCGGTATATTTATTTGCACATTTGTGAACAAGATTAAATTCTGCATGTCCAAAAATTTTCTTTTCAAAAACAGCAGTATTCTCAGCTTCTTCCAGAATTTTGCCGTCACAAACCAATACCGCACCAAAAGTGTCAAACCCCTTTTTACCTGCGCTTATCGCTAATTCGTAGCACCTTTTCATATAATTCTCATCAATTTCGCCCATATCAATACCTCTATAAACATCATTTGACATAGTCAATAAAACTGAAAAAAATTATTCTTATAACGAACAGCAATTCCTTCTTTTTCAATGATCCGGTCCACAGCCGTCGGAAGGTGCATCATGTGATGCGTTGTCATCGGAGTCAAGATCATTCCGCCAATTGTCAGTCGTCCCCAGAATACCAACAGCCATACAGAACGGAAATCAGTTGTCACGCCACCTTCTTCCAATATACGCATTACCCATTCCTCAGGCACCATGTGCTTAATCTGTTCAAGGGACAGGTTTGATAAGATACGACGCGTATTCTTACCAACTTCCATCATATATTTACGTAATTCTTCTACATTGATTCCTTTAGCCCAGGAAGCTAATTCATCAGGTTCCAATGCATTTCCTGTATCGGTTATAGATGAGCCGATTCTTTTCTGCCAATCGTCATTAAAGATCTGACTGCCGTTTTCCATCAGTATGTTGCTGACCAAATCCTCTATCCTATATGTATGCCAAAACTGCCAGCATAACGGAACAGTTTTTGAACCGGCGTATTTCAAATCCGTATCCCATGTTTCCCTTTGAACAATTTCATTTTGATTACCCTTCATCATATAATCCAAAACAAAATCTGCTATGGTCTTTTCATCTCTCCCGGATATTTCCGCAGGATGAACCATTGCATGCAAGTCCAAGGTCAACTCACGGATCCTCATTAATTCATCGCCCTCAAGAGCTGTTTTTAATTCCTCAAGTTTCGAATTAATTGCTGAAATCATTGTTTCTTTATCCATGTTGTGCTCCCAGCATTCGTATTCCATCGTCTATAGAATTCCGGTATAAGCTATCAACTATCTACAGCGGAATCGATGGGTCCGCTCCAAACCAAGTCTGTGCATCCCGATCATTTTCTTGATCTATCGGATCATCGAATCCTACATCATCTATCCAAGCAATTCCGAATTTATAGATTTCGGTTTTAGTGTCAGGACCAATAATGAATTCCATTCCATTATCCAAATAATCAGCATCATAATCATAATCGCCTGAAGGGTGTTTTCCATCAAAAAGAGCTATATCACATTCGAGTCCTATAGACATCTTGAATCTATGTTCATTATAAAAACTTTGACATTCTAAGCGTTCACCGCTTTCCGGAGAGCTTTCAAATGAGCCTGTAGAATCAAATATGCAGGCTATGTGATGTTCTTTTCCATCCGGAACATATTTGATCGTGATCTGATATCTCCCCAAAAGATCTGAACAAAACTCTTTCGTACTCTTTCCTTTGTCGGCATGATAGGGAAAAGAGGCACCATCTATCAATATTTTAATCTCGCCAAAAGGCGTAATCAGTTTGTCTGTATTGTTCATAAAGGCTCCCCATGTATAGATCACGCGCTCTGCTCGATACAGCAACCTCATAAACGAGAGAGGCTGTGATTAAGCTACATCTCTCAAAGGAACTTGGCAAAATGAAAAAAGACGGTCTTATCGAAGTCAGGAAAAATCATTTTGAATTGATGTCCTGAATATATATTCTTTTCGATAACCGAATGGCAAAAATCATTCCGTAATAATCCATTCTCCCGTTTTGTTGGATCCTATTCTACGAAGCAATCCCTTTTGGGTCATGGTCTGTATCGTTCTCTTAACAGTAGCCTCGGAACAACCAAGCATTTCTGCCATCTTGCTTCTGGTCAAACCCTTATGAGATCGTAGCAAATCAATAATCTGCTTTTCTCTCTCATTCGGTTCCGCCTTTTTTATCGGGTCATTTATCGGGTCATTTATCGGGTCATTTATCGGGTCATTTATCGGGTCACCGGTCTGTTTCCGGGTCAACTTACCGCTGACATGCATATCCCGGTTATGAAGCTCGTTTTTCTCATTCATGAGCAGATTCCGCAGGAACAGTTCCAAATATTCCGTAGTTTCATAAATACCCTTTTGAAGATTGCTGTAATTAGCTCGTACCAAAGCATTCCTGAAATACCATGAATGCTCTGCGAACAGATCATTATCCGCATCAAAGCCCAATGATCTGAGATATTTGATAAAGAATACCGCAGTTGTGCGTGTATTACCCTCACCGAAAATATGAATCTGCCAAAGGCGGGAAATAAAATCTGCCAGATGGTGAACAGTCTCCATCATAGTTAAGCCGTTATACCTAAACTGCCGTTCCTGAGAGAAATCATATTCCAGAGTTTCCCGAAGATCATAGGCACTGCCGTATGATACAGTATCGCCGTCAAGCACCCATTCATCCTTTGTAATATTATACTCTCTCAATGTTCCGGCATGAGAATAAATCCCCTGAAACAGCTCTCTATGTATAGAAATATACTGTGCCGGCGAGAAGACAAAAGCTTTTTCAAAAAGAATCTTTGCGATACGCTGCGATACCTTGTCGGCCTCTTCAGTACCATGCTCTGCTCTCCCGGATTTGCTCTCGTAATACGAATGAATCAGCGTTCCGGCTTCATCAATGGATATTTCACCTTCGATATTCTTCTTTGCCGTTTCATAAAGATACTTTGAAGGCTTTAACCCATCTACGTCCTGCAAACCGATCGCCGCAGACCAAGCCTGCCCCATCTCTTTTCGTGTAGGCGGAAGGTTCTTTATATATTCTTCAAAAGGATCTTTTTTTATGTCGTCCATAACTGCTCCGCTTTCTTCATTTTCAAGGCATTCTGTAGTTCTAATCTTCCTTAAAAACTCACCCTCCGAGAGCAATTTCCCAGAGGGTGAATATAGTATTTACATATAAACCGTAACTGTTATCCTAACGATAGCCCTACCTTGCGTTGATAATACAAGGTACGAATCGCTTCGCGATTCCGCCCAAGTTCGCTCTCGAGGTTTTTGCTTCGATTAATACATTCGAAGCAAAATTCCTCTGCCGCTCGTTGGGCGATGCAATTAATTCTTAGAATTAATTGCTGCCTGTGCTGCCGCAAGTCTTGCGATCGGAACTCTGAAAGGTGAGCAGCTTACGTAGTCAAGGCCGATCTTGTGGCAGAACTCTACGGATGAAGGATCGCCGCCGTGCTCGCCGCAGATACCGCAGTGGAGGTTAGGGCGAACCGACTTACCCTTCTCGATGGCGATCTCCATGAGCTGACCTACGCCGCTCTGGTCGAGCTTTGCGAAAGGATCGTTCTCGAAGATCTTTGCCTTGTAGTATGCCTCAAGGAACTTGCCGGCATCGTCACGTGAGAAGCCGTAGGTCATCTGGGTCAGGTCGTTGGTACCGAAGCAGAAGAACTCAGCTTCCTTAGCGATCTCGTTAGCTGTAAGAGCTGCACGGGGGATCTCGATCATGGTACCTACTTCGTACTTAAGGCCGATGCCTGCTGCCGCGATCTCCTTGTCAGCAGTCTCGATAACGGTCTTTTTAACGTATGTGAACTCCTTAACGTCGCCGGTCAGAGGGATCATGATCTCGGGCTCTACATGCCAGTCGGGATGTGACTTCTGAACGTTAACGGCGGCACGGATGATAGCCTTGGTCTGCATAACCGCGATCTCGGGATAGGTTACGGTCAGACGGCATCCGCGGTGACCCATCATGGGGTTGAACTCCTTAAGGTTCTCGATGATAGCCTTGATCTGTTCAACGGTCTTGCCCTTAGCCTTAGCCAGCTTCTCGATGTCGGCGGGATCGGTGGGAACGAACTCATGCAGAGGCGGATCAAGGAAACGGATGGTAACGGGGTTGCCCTCCATAGCGGTGAACAGCTTCTCGAAGTCACCCTGCTGCAGAGGAAGGATCTTCTCGAGAGCCTCCTCGCGCTCTTCCTTGGTATCGGAGCAGATCATCTCACGGAATGCCTCGATACGGTTCTCCTCGAAGAACATGTGCTCTGTACGGCAAAGTCCGATACCCTCTGCGCCGAGCTCGCGAGCCTTCTGAGCGTCGCGGGGTGTGTCGGCGTTGGTACGAACCTTGAGCTTGCGGTACTTGTCCGCCCATGCCATGATGCGTCCGAACTCACCTGCGATGGTAGCGTCAACGGTTCTGATGGCTCCGTCGTAGATGTTGCCGGTGGTGCCGTCGAAGGAGATCATGTCGCCTTCGGAATATGTCTTGCCGCCGAGAGTGAATGTCTTGGCAGCCTCATTCATAACGATGTCGGAGCAGCCCGATACACAGCAGGTACCCATACCGCGTGCAACTACGGCTGCGTGTGAGGTCATACCGCCGCGAACGGTGAGGATGCCCTGTGCGGCCTTCATGCCCTCGATGTCCTCGGGTGAGGTCTCGAGACGAACGAGAACGACCTTCTCGCCGCGTGCTGCCCATTCCTTTGCGTCCTCTGCGGTGAATACGATCTTACCGCATGCGGCGCCGGGAGCTGCACCGAGTGCCTTGCCCATGATCCTCGCGCGTGCAACCGCGTCCTTATCGAACTGAGGATGGAGCAGGGTGTCGAGGTTACGGGGATCGATCATGGCAACAGCCTCTTCCTCGGTCCTCATGCCTTCGTCAACGAGATCGCATGCGATCTTGAGAGCTGCCTGAGCGGTACGCTTACCGTTACGGGTCTGGAGCATGAAGAGCTTTCCGTGCTCAACGGTGAACTCCATGTCCTGCATATCCCTGTAGTGATTCTCGAGGTTCTGGCAAACCTGCTTGAACTGCTCGAATGCCTCGGGGAACTTCTCAGCCATCTCGGTTATCTTCATAGGAGTACGAACGCCGGCAACAACGTCCTCGCCCTGCGCGTTGGTAAGGAACTCACCGAAGAGGCCCTTCTCGCCGGTAGCGGGGTTACGTGTGAATGCTACGCCTGTGCCGCAGTCATCGCCCATGTTTCCGAATGCCATGCTCTGTACGTTAACGGCGGTACCCCATGAATAAGGGATATCGTTGTCACGTCTGTAAACGTTTGCTCTGGGGTTATCCCATGAACGGAATACGGCCTTGATAGCCTCAGCAAGCTGAACTCTGGGATTTGAAGGGAAATCCTCGCCGAGCTTTGACTTGTACTCGGCCTTGAACTGGTTAGCCAGCTCCTTAAGGTCGTCCGCTGTCAGCTCAACGTCCTGAGTAACGCCCTTCTTGGCCTTCATCTGGTCGATGAGCTCTTCGAAATATTTCTTGCCGACTTCCATAACAACGTCGGAGAACATCTGGATAAATCTTCTGTAGCAGTCCCATGCCCAACGGGGATTGCCGGACTTCTCTGCCAATGTATTAACAACGTCTTCGTTTAAGCCCAGGTTAAGAATGGTGTCCATCATACCGGGCATCGAAGCGCGTGCTCCGGAACGAACCGATACGAGAAGGGGATTCTCCTTGTCGCCGAACTTCTTTCCGGTCATCTCTTCGAGCTTAATAACGTATTCGTCAATCTGAGCCTGAATCTCGGGATTGATCTGCTTGCCGTCCTCATAGTACTGGGTGCAGGCTTCGGTTGTGATCGTGAAGCCCTGAGGTACGGGCATTCCGATGTTGGTCATCTCGGCAAGGTTAGCGCCCTTTCCGCCGAGAAGGTTCCTCATGTCAGCGCTTCCTTCGCTGAACAGGTAGACCCATTTCTTCATAAAGATTTTTTCCTCCTAATTATCTGTTTTTTTCATTTTTCTTCCTGGTTTCACAACACGTTATTATATCACAGCGGTCCCAAAAAATAAAGAAAATTATGAAATTTCAATAAAAAAAACGGCTGCCCGCGATCAGGCAGCCGATATATGCTTATTTACTCTACCGTAACACTTTTTGCGAGGTTTCTGGGCTTGTCCACATCGAGGCCCTTTGCGACCGACAGATAGTATCCGAGAAGCTGGAGCGGCACTACCGCGAGACTCGCTGTAAAGTGCTCGTCGATCTTGGGTATGTAGCAGCAGAAATCGACCGTATCCTCGATCTCGTAATGTCCGTAGCTCGTCAGTCCCATCAGGTATGCTCCGCGGCTCTTGACCTCAACCATGTTGCTGACGGTCTTTTCGATGATCCTGCCCTGCGTGAGCACGCCTACTACCAGCGTTCCGTCCTCGATCAGGGATATGGTGCCGTGCTTTAATTCACCCGCCGCATAGGCCTCGGAATGGATGTACGAGATCTCTTTCATCTTGAGGCTCCCCTCAAGGCAGATCGCGTAATCGAGTCCGCGTCCGATGAAGAATACGTCCTTCGCGTATGCGTATTTTGCTGCAAACCACTGGATCCTGTCTTTGTCCTCGAGGATCTTTGATATCTTTGCGGGTATCGTGAACAGCTCGCCGATCAGCATACCGTATTTTTCTTCGGTGATCGTTTTTCTGACGAGCGCCGCCTGCATCGCGATAAGATAAGACACGATGAGCTGCGCCGAATAAGCCTTTGTGGTCGCAACAGCTATCTCGGGGCCCGCCAGCGTGTAGATCACGCGGTCCGCCTCCCTGGCTATCGTGCTGCCCACCACATTTACTATCGCGAGCGTCCTGATGCCCTTTTCCTTTGCGAGTCTCAAAGCCGCGAGGCTATCAGCTGTCTCTCCCGACTGCGATATGATGACCACGAGCCCCTTAGGGTCCGCTATCACGGGCCTGTAGCGGTACTCCGACGCGAGTTCGACCCTGACCGGGATGCCCGCCAGATCTTCGATGACGTACTGCGCGGCCATACCGACATGCCATGCCGAACCGCACGCGACTATCGTAACCGAGGAAATGTCCCTCAGCACCTCATCGGGCAGCACATCGTCGCCGAAGCTGATCCTGTTGTCCTTAACGAGCGCGTTCAGCGTGTTCTCGACCGCCTGCGGCTGCTCATGTATCTCCTTGATCATGAAATGCTCAAAACCGCCGCGCTCGGCAGCCTTAGCATCCCACTCGACCGTTGTGGGCTCCTTTGCGACCTCATCGCCGTCCAGATTGAAGAAGGTCACCTCTCCCGCCCTTAAGCGTCCGAACTCGAGATTGTCGATGTAGTAAACGCTGCGCGTGTATTTAAGTATCGCGGGAACGTCGGAAGCCAGATAGGTCTCGCCGTCCTCAACGCCGATAACGAGCGGGCTGTCCTTGCGGGCTACCCAGATCTCGTTCGGGTACTCCTTGAACATCAGCGCGAGCGCGTATGAGCCCCTGATCCTGACCATTGCCTTCGCGATGGCGTCAACGGGGCCGATATTGTATTTTTTGTAGTAGTAATCAACGAGTTTTACGGCTACTTCTGTGTCTGTCTGGCTGTAGAAAGTATAGCCCTTGCGCAGGAGCTTGTCCTTGAGCTCCTTGTAGTTCTCGATGATGCCGTTATGCACTCCGACAACGTTGTAATCGTCGGAAAGATGCGGATGCGCGTTCGTCTCGGACGGCTCGCCGTGAGTCGCCCAGCGTGTATGTCCTATGCCGCAGGTTCCGCGCAGCGAATTCCCGCCGTCGGTTTTCTCATAGAGTGTTTTGAGTCTGCCCTTAGCCTTGACCACTTCAAAATCGTGATCGCCGTCGCGGACTGCGATGCCCGCGGAATCATAGCCTCTGTATTCCAGTTTCGACAAACCCTCAAGAACGATCGGGGCCGCACTCTTGCGCCCGATGTATCCGGATATTCCGCACATATATGGTCTCCTATCCAAAATATGCCGCAATACGACTGAATTGCGGCATATTTTTAAAAGTCTTATAAGGAATGAATCGCTTTGCGATTCCGACCAAGTTCGCTCTCGAGGTTTTTGCTGTCGCAAAATTCCTCTGCCGCTCGTTGGTCGATGCCGAGAAATTGGCTTAAAAAGCCAATCTCTCGGCTAAATAAGCTTTCAGCTCCGCGATCGGGATGCGTACCTGAGCCATGGTATCGCGCTCACGAACGGTCACGCAGTTGTCGTTCTCGGACTCGAAATCGTAGGTTACGCAGTAAGGCGTTCCGATCTCGTCCTGACGGCGGTATCTCTTACCGATATTGCCGCGGTCGTCGAACTCGCAGTTCCACTCCTTGGACAGCTCGGCGTAGATCTTCTCCGCGCCCTCGTTAAGCTTCTTGGAAAGAGGCAGGATGCCGACCTTAACGGGTGCCAGTGCGGGATGGAAATGAAGCACGGTACGCTTGTCGCCGCCCTCGAGCTCCTCCTCGTCGTATGCTGCGCAGAGGAATGCCAGCGTTACGCGGTCGGCGCCGAGCGAAGGCTCAACAACGTAAGGCACATAGCGCTCGTTGGTCTCGTCATCGAAGTAGCTCATATCCTCCTTCGATACGTTCTGATGCTGTGTAAGATCATAATCCGTACGATCCGCGATACCCCAGAGCTCGCCCCATCCGAACGGGAACAGGAACTCGATGTCCGTGGTGCCCTTTGAATAGAATGCCAGCTCTGCCGGATCATGATCGCGCAGTCTCATCTCGTCTTCCTTGATGCCGAGGCTGATCAGCCAGTCACGGCAGAAGCCTCTCCAGTACTGGAACCACTCAAGGTCGGTACCGGGCTTGCAGAAAAACTCCAGCTCCATCTGCTCGAACTCACGTGTACGGAAGGTGAAGTTGCCGGGCGTGATCTCGTTGCGGAAGGACTTACCGATCTGACCGATACCGAAGGGTACCTTTTTGCGGGAAGTACGCTGTACGTTCTTGAAGTTTACGAAAATACCCTGAGCGGTCTCGGGACGCAGATAAACAACGTTCTTGGCGTCCTCGGTAACGCCCTGGAAGGTCTTGAACATCAGATTGAACTGACGGATGTCTGTGAAATTGTGCTTGCCGCAGGAAGGACAGCAGATGTTGTTGTCATCGATATATTTCTTCATCTCTTCCTGTGTGAATGCGTCTACGGGCTTGGGCAGCTCGATGCCCTTCTCTGCAGCGTAATCCTCGATGAGCTTGTCGGCTCTGAAACGTTCCTTACACTCCTTGCAGTCCATCAGGGGATCCGAGAATCCGCCGAGGTGCCCCGAAGCCACCCATGTCTGGGGGTTCATGAGGATGGCGCAGTCTACGCCGACATTATAAGGGTTTTCCTGGATGAACTTCTTCCACCAGGCCTTCTTGACGTTGTTCTTGAGCTCAACGCCGAGGTTTCCGTAATCCCAGGTGTTCGCGAGACCGCCGTAGATCTCCGAGCCCGGGTAAACAAAGCCTCTGGCCTTGGCCAGCGCAACGATCATATCCATTGTCTTTTCCATATATCTCTCCGTTCCGTGCCGGCTTTTCTTTGCGCGCGGTCACGCGTCTTCGCCGACAAACTTTTCAATGTATTTTAAACGTATCGCAGGCATTTTGCAAGGGGCAGTTGCATCCCCTTACGCTTTTACAGTACGTAGCCGCAGTCCTGCAGCAGCTTTCTCGCGCTCTCGACCGAATCGATGCCGGTAGGATTCTTGATCGGAGCAAACTCCTTCTCGCGCACTACCTCGAAAGGCAGGCAGGAATCGGTCAGATGAACCAGATCGAGCGAAAGCGTCTCAAGCTTGAACGCGTTGGGCTTCTCGGGCGCCACGGTCTCGGGCTTTCCGTCAACATAGTCGAGATAAGGCACCTTTTTGTTTACGAGATGCACGGGCAGCTTGCTGCTGACTACCTCGTCGATATCCTTAACCCTGAACAGGTAATTTAATATAACGCCGAAATTGTATGCGGGAGTGCCGTCTTCAAGCTTTGCCGCCATCAGCTCGGGAGTCATGTCGTAATACTCGACAACCGAGGGAGTGCCGTCCTCAAGGCAGATCGCGCCGACTCTCTCATCAGGAGCCGCCTTGGCAACAACCTTCGCGCCCGTAGCGCATCCGCTCTCGATCGTAGCGCCTACGAATACGGGATCCGCGATCCTCTGCAGCACATTGTCCACCGCGAATACGTTGATGTACTCGATGCCTGCCTCATGCATCTGCTTACCTAAGCCGCTGTTGACGAGCGAGGAATAGAATCCGCCGTTGCCGTTGGGAGACATTGCGATCGCGTCCTCGGAAGCGAGGAACATATTGCCCTCTCTGTCGAGGCAGGGAGCCATATCCTGCATATAGAAATGCACATAGTTTCCGTCGTATCCGAAATAGTTGTGCTCCTTAAAGAACTCGCGCGTTTCGGTATCGTTCAGATGACTCGTCATGACATAGAGATGTATGCAGCAGCCGGCCTCCTTTGTAACGTCCATGATATTCTCTATGGTTCTCTGGAAAATGAACACGGGCTTTGTGATGCCGATATCGTACATGCCCTTCGCATGGTCGTAACCGAGTCTCGTGCCCATGCCGCCCGCGAGCAGCAGAGCGCCGATCTTTCCCGCCATGATCGCCTCGAGGCCGATCTCGCGGTAATGCGTCGCCTTGTCCTTATATTCCTCTATCGTGAGCGTCTTGATGGGCTCGATCACGCCTCTGGGCAGCTCCTGCTGCTTTACGTCCACGTCCGCGATCATGTTGAAATCGAGCAGATCCGCCTGCTCTAAGATCTTCGCCTGATCTGAGGCCTGGAGCCCTTCAAATGTGCCGATAAACTTCTGCTGTCCGTACTTCTCCAGCTGTTCGAAAAAAACATTCTTTGTCATATGAGTCCTGCCTTTCGTTCTTTAATAACTGTTGACTATTATATCCGAACGCGGAATAAATGCAATAACGTTCCGCAATTTGCGCAACCGATTTATCACAGGATAGTTTCAAGCACTTCGAGGCTTTTGAACCTGCGCTCCGTCTTGCTCTCCATGTAATCCCTCGTGATCCGCTCGAGCTCGTCCATCACCTCATCGCTCACCTTAAACGAGAAAAGCTCCTTGAGCGGTGTCCGCTCGATATATCGCACCGTATAGAGCGCGGTCTCGCTGACCTTTACCGAGCCTGCGTAGTTTTCGGCGTTCAGGCCGTTGTATCGGGCGGTATAGTACTCGCCGTCGGTCCTCATGCCCTCTCCGTAGATCGTGATGGCCCTCAGCTCGTAAACGCAGCGTATCAGGCGGGCCGGCATGGTCTTTTTGGCGAGCGCGAGCAGCGCCAGATACAGCAGCTTCATCTGCCCCGCCTCCTCAAGCTCCTCACGCGTGAACGCGCCTGCCAGCTCGCAGAAGTACATCCCGTAATACATTCCCTCGAGATCCTCCTCGAGTTCCTTGAAATACCTGGTCTTGTCGACCGATTTGACGCTGTAGGCATCCCTGCCCTCAAACAGCGTGAACTCGCCGTAAGTGAAGCCCCGCGTACACGCCAAGAAGGCGCCCGTCGGTCTGCGTGCGCCTTTTGCGAAAGCAGTTATCCTGCCTCTTTCACTTGTGAGAATCGTGATCCTGCGGTCAAAATCGTTGACCGGCATCGATGTCAGCACGATCCCGTGTACGGTTACTTCTCCGGCCATTACTTACTCCTCATCGTCCGGCTCGTCCCTGAATCCGTAATTCTTCAGCAGGAAATCGGAATTGCGCCAGTCCTTTTTGACCTTGACAAAGAGCTTGAGATTGACTCTGAACCCGAGCAGCGCCTCCATCTGCAGACGCGCGTCGGTGCCGATCTTTTTGAGCATCGCGCCGCCTTTGCCGATTATGATGCCCTTGTGAGAGTCACGCTCGCATACGATCGTTGCCTCGATGTCAAACAGACCCGTGCCTATCTGCGGTTCCTTTGCTTTTCCGGATCCGGCACCCGTATCAAACACTACGGGACCGTCCGGTTCATCGTCCTCTTCGTCCGCGCCGCCGCGGCGCTCGATCAGATCCTCGGGATCCTCTTCGTAATTAATGTATCCGCCGCCCTTTTTGCGTTCCTTCATGAGCTCGATCCCGACAGCTATGCCGTGGGGGATCTCATCGCTTAAGTTCTTCAGCGCGCTCTCCCTGATGATCTCGGCTGCGATCTGCCTCTCGGGCTGATCGGTCAGCTCATCCTCATCGTAGTACATCGGCCCCTCGGGAAGGAGCTTGAATATAACGCCTTTCAGGTCATCCTCGTTCCTGCCGTTTAAAGCGCTCACGGGCACGATCTCGTCGAAATCCGCGAGGTCCTTGTACATGGCGATCATCGAGAGCACCTTCTCCGCGGGCACCGTGTCGATCTTGTTGATGACCAGAACCTTCGGAGTGCTGTTCCCGCTGAGCAGCTCCGCGATGTGCCTGTCACCCGGGCCGACCGAGTCCACGGGCTCCACGAGCCAGAGGATCAGATCCACCTCGTTTAAGGTGCGCTCCGCGGCGTCCACCATGAATTTGCCGAGCTTGGTCTTTGCCTGGTGTATGCCGGGAGTATCGATGAATATCGCCTGTCCGCGCTCCTCTGTAAGGATCGTGCGGATCCTCGTCCTCGTTGTCTGCGGCTTGTTGCAGGTGATAGCGACCTTCTGTCCTATCAGCCTGTTCATGAGCGTTGATTTACCGACATTCGTGCGGCCCGCCATAGCCACAAAGCCCGATTTGAATTCTGCCATTTTGCTCCTTTCGTCCGCCCTGCCTTACAGCAGATTTGTCACGGTCTCAAACATTTCCTTATGCGAATTAAGCTTGGCTTCGGTGCCTACCGCGCAGATGCAGTAATCCGAGAGCACCTTATCGAGTATCTGCGCGCAGGAACGTATATCTTCGACATCCGCCGAAAGTATCGCGTCGCGCTGCTTCTGTATAGCCTCGGGGCTGCGTCCCGAAAGAGTCGCCGCCAGCGCCCTCGCGCCCTTTGCCGAAGAGCTTAACGGTCTGTCCACGCCGCCCATCGTGCCTATCACGAATTTGGTCATCGTTCTCTCGTCCGCTTCGAAATTCCTGAGGAAATCCGCTGCTTTTTTATAAACATCCAGCGTCCTCGCCAGATGAGGATCGCGGTATGACGTAAAGGTTCCGATGCCCTTTGCAGGATCGAACGAGAAGCCCGAGCCGTACGCACCGCCGAGCACCCTGACATTATTCCAGAGATACTCCGTGCCGAGGATGTGCCTTACTACAGCCATCACGCCGCTCTTTTCGGGCGTGCATCTGCCGCTCTTTCCCGCGATCGCGAGATAGTTTACCTCTCCTGCGGTCTTGAGTCCTTCGCTGACGGTCCTCTCGGGGAAATGCGTTCCGAGTCGCTCGCCGGGCTTTTTTGAATCATGCCGTACCTTGCAGAAACGCTTCGCGAAGGCCGCGAACTTATCCTTATTTCGCTCGAATATATCTTTGCCGCAGGTCACGTCGATCAGCATGTTGTCGCAGCCGAATGTATCCGCGAGCACTCTCTTCATCGAATCCGCGGTCTCTTTGATCTCCTCATCGCTCATCTCGAGCAGCGCGCAGATATTCCTGTACATGCCGAGACCCTTGAACTGCTCATCGTAAACGGCATCCGAAGCCAGTCCGGCCAGCGCGTGTCCGGCCGCGGTAGAGTTGCCGCGAGCTGCCAGCGAATACTGCATGCCGGCTTTGGTCTCGCCCGCCAGCTCCCTGATCCTGACAGGATCCGAGAAATCGGTCTCGAGCAGCTCCTCTCCGAGCAGTTCGAGCATCTTGTCCAGATTCTTCTCGAGCACCGCGCCGGTTGCCGCCATCACGATCCTGTAATCGTCGTCGGTTCCGTACAGCGGGAACGAGATCGGACGCATGCCCATACCGCCCGTGTATATGTTAACCTCGGTGTTGAATTCCAGATACGTATGCTTCGCGGTATTCATCCTGCCCGCGAATTCAGCCGCGAATGCCGCATATTTCGCGTCTTTGATATCAAGCGTGTCCATATCGAACAGGAGCTTGAAATACACGATCCCGTTCGTATCGATGTCATGCAGATAAGTCGGTATCCCGCAGATCTCTGTTTCGGAAATGATCAGTTCGGGCGACTTTTTCTCGATATCCTCGCGCGCGAGCATAGGGATCGTCGCCAGCTCCTCGGGAGTCGAAGGCTCCTCCTGATACGCGCGGAGCGCCGCGGTCTTTTCGATCATCTCGTCAAGCTGCGCGTCAGTCAGCGACGCCTTATAAGCCGCGAGCTTTTCCTCAAGCGCCCTGTCCGACTCGGCGGTCATGCCCTTTTGGGGAGCCATGGTCTGGAAAACGACATTATTGCCGTTCAGCATGTATTTCGCGATAAGCTTCTCGTATCCGCCCTCGTCGATCATGCGGCGCAGGGGTTCGAAGGACTCTCTCACATGCAGAGCCGCGAATGCCTTTGTATCGTCGTACAGCCAGGTCTTGAGCGCATTGACGCCGTACTCGAGGCCCTTGGGCTCAGAGCCGTAATCGGCCTCGCAGTATCTGAATTCGCCGCCGTTGATGATGCCGAGCAGGGACTTTTTGTCCACGCCTTCGCGCACGAGACGTTCCAGCTCGCTCTTAAGTATCTTTTTCATCTCATCGAGCTTATCGACAGAGGTATTTCTGATGACCATTGCCACAAAAGGCTGCATGATATAATCGCTCACATAGCAGGAAATGTCCTGTCCGATGCCGGCTTTTACGAGAGCCTCCTTGATCGGAGCGCCGGGCACGTTGAACAGCGCGTCCACGAGCACGCCCATCGCCGCGTTCTCGAGCAGGTCGTTCGCGTGGTTCAGTGTGAATGCCCATGCGAGATATCCCGCATCCTCCTCGGTATCGTCCTCTCCGATCGGGTAGAACGAATGGATCTCGCTGACACCCATGGGCTTCTGCATCGTAACGGCGGAATCCACCGGCTGAACGTCGTATTTGGAGAGATACTCGCGGTCCAGCCACTCGAGACGCTCCTCAACGTCCATATCGCCGTAGATGTAGATATAGCTGTTAGTCGGATGGTAATAGCGCCTGTGGAAATCAAGGAACTGCTCGTAGGTCAGGTCCGGGATGGCCTTCGGGTCGCCGCCCGACTCCACACCGTAGGTCGTATCGGGGAAGAGCGCGTGTGTGAGCTCTCTGTACTGACGGTCCTCGGCCGATGAGAACGCGCCCTTCATTTCGCTGTAAACAACGCCGTTTATCGTGATGGGCTCGTCCTTTGAGTTAAGCTCGTATCTCCAGCCCTCCTGCCTGAATATCTCCTCATGCTTATAGGTGTTGGGATGGAATACCGCGTCCATGTAAACATCCGACAGATTGGCGAAATCCGCGTCGTTGCAGCTCGCTACGGGATAGCAGGTCTTGTCGGGATAGGTAAATGCGTTAAGGAATGTGTTGAGCGAGCTCTTCTCCAGCTCCATGAAAGGATCCTTCGGAGGGTATTTGTCCGAGCCGCAGAGCACCGAATGCTCGGTGATATGAGCGACACCGGTATCGTCCGTGGGCGTGGTCCTGAATGAGATGCAGAAAACCTTATTCTCATCATCGTTCGAGATGACGCTTACTCTCGCGCCGCTCTTGATGTGTCTGAACAGCATACCCTGACCGTTGCAGTCCGGCACATGCTCCTCGTATTCGAGTTTGTACGCGGGAAGGCTCTTAAGCTCCGCGCTTGATCCGACAGTTCTTGCCATATAGTTTCTCCTTTGGATTATAGTATCGGAGGCATATGATCCTCCGGATATGGTTTGTTTTTTCCGCGACGGGTCTCACATCAGCGCTCCCGCGATCAGGAACACGATAAACGCCATTACCCATGCGACCGCGCACTGGAACAGCACAATGCCCGCGGCCCATTTCCTTCCGAGCTCACGTTTTACGGACGCGATCGCAGCAACGCAGGGCGTATAGAGCAGGCAGAATATGAGCAGTGCCAGAGCCGCCGCGGGCGCAACGGCCGCAAGCAGCGCGGATCCGTCTCCGAAGAGTACCGACAGCGTCGATACCACGCTTTCCTTCGCCATAAAGCCCGTGATCAGCGCGGTGACGATCCTCCAGTCACCGAAGCCCATCGGTTTGAATATAGGCGTGAATATGTTCGCGATGCTCGCAAGTATGCTCTCCTGCGATGTGGCCGCGAGTCCGAAATGCAGATTGAAGGTCTGCAGGAACCAGATCGCGATCGACGCCACAAAAATGATCGTGAACGCTCTCATCAGGAAATCCTTCGCTTTTTCCCAGAGAAGCCTTATAACGTTCTTCGCGCCGGGCATTCTGTAATTTGGCAATTCCATTACAAAAGGAACCGCCTCTCCCTTAAACGCGGTGTACTTCGAGATATGGGCCGTGAGTATGCCGGTGAGTATTCCAAACAGATAGAGGCCGATCATCACGAGCGCCGAATGCCCGGGGAAGAATATCCCGGTAAAAAACGCATAGATCGGGAGCTTCGCAGTACAGCTCATGAACGGTATCAGCATGATCGTAAGCTTTCTGTCGCGCTGCGAAGGCAGAGTCCTCGAAGCCATTACTCCGGGAACCGAACATCCGAATCCGATCAGCATCGGCACAATGCTTCTTCCCGAAAGACCCAGACGTCTTAAGGGTTTATCCATTACGAACGCGACTCTCGCCATATAGCCGGTATCCTCAAGCAGCGAGAGGAAAAAGAACAGTATGATAATGATCGGCATGAAGCTCAGCACGCTTCCTACGCCGTTGAATATTCCGTCGACCACGAGCGAGTGCAGTACTTCATTGACATTCCAGGCTTCGAACGCCGAGTCCACAAGCCCGGTGAGCGAATCTATCCCCGTCTCCAGGATTTCCTGCAGCCATGCGCCGATCACTCCGAAGGTCAGCCAGAACACCAGCGCCATGATCCCGATAAACGCGGGGATCGCGGTAAATTTACCCGTGAGGATCCTGTCTATCTTCTCGCTTCTTTCACGTTCCTTACTCTCTACGGGCTTCACAACGCATTTCGCGGCGAGCTTCTCCACGAACGAGAAACGCATGTCGGCGATAGCCGCGGCGCGGTCGAGACCGCACTCTTCCTCCATCTGAAGGATGATATGCTCTATCATCTCGCGCTCGTTCCGGGAAAGCTCGAGCGCCTTTATAACACGTTCGTCGCCCTCGATTATCTTGTTCGCGGCAAAACGGATCGGTATCCCTGCTCTCTTCGCATGGTCCTCGACCAAAGACATGATGCCGTGGATGCAGCGGTGGATCGCTCCGCCATGATCGGACTCGTCACAGAAGTCCTGTTTTGCGGGCGACTCCTGATATTTCGCGACGTGGAGCGCATGAGCAACAAGCTCGTCCACGCCTTCGTTCTTTGCTGCGGAAATGGGTACGACGGGGATGCCGAGCATGGCCTCCATGTCGTTGGTACGCACGCTTCCGCC